>JABAOH010008924.1_pt1 | contig 51876 bp, 54 predicted proteins | sample 7062181 | NCBI WGS metagenome assembly JABAOH01 (sample SAMN14538630, study PRJNA623070) | marine sediment metagenome | biome: marine biome [ENVO:00000428]; feature: marine pelagic biome [ENVO:01000023]; material: deep marine sediment [ENVO:00002113]; isolation source: pool of 5 deep marine... | reverse complement strand
TCGATATCTACTTCTAAAGAAGGTCTTCCAAGCCTTATTCCGTTTTCTTTGGCCCTGCGAACGCCGGCTAATACTCTTTCCCTGATTAAAGACCTTTCAAACTCGGCTATTGCTCCCATAATAGTAAATACCAGCTTCCCGTGATTCGTAGAGGTGTCAATACTATCCTCATAAGAACAAAAATCAATGCCCAAACCCTCCAATTCTTCCAGTGCAGTAACCAAGTGTTTCGTAGACCGAGCAAATCTGTCAAACTTCCAGACCAAGAGAATATCAAATTTTCTCTTTCTTGCATCTTTCATTAGCTTGTCTAACGCCGGTCTGCTTTCTTTTGCTCCGCTTACGCCCCGGTCCACATACTCTTGATAAATTTCCCAATTTCTAAGCTTCACATACTTCCTTAGATCCAGGAGCTGACTTTCCCGGTCTTGGTCCTTAGTGCTAACCCTCCCGTAGACCGCTACCTTTTTCATAATCTTTCACCTCCTATTGGTAAGTGGACATTGAGTGGGTAATTGATTCCTTTTTTTATTGTTCGAAATTGTTCAATATTCCTTTTTTATTTGCCCTAAATTGCCCATAAACCTTTTTTGAGTGTTCTAAACTGTTCATTATTCCTTTTTTAAAGTGCCCGAAATTGCCCGAAATTCTTTTTTAAAGTGTCTTAAACTGTCCTATACTCTTTTTTAAAGTGTTCGATATTGTGCGATATTCTTTTTTAAGTTCGCGAAAATTCTCGAATTTTGCCCATAATTGTCCTAAATCCTTTTTTGAGTGTCCCTTATTTGTCCTATATTCTTTTTTATATGCTTCAAATTGCTCTAAATTCTTTTTTAAATTGTCCTTATTTGTCCCATATTCTTTTTTAAGGTGTCGAAAATTGTCGAAAATTACATACTAAAGTTTTAATTAGGGAGATTCTTTTTTTATATCCCTAAAACTCTCTAAAATTCCTTATCTATTAGTTTATATAATACTTGTAAGTTTAATATATATTCTCTATTTCAAACTGATAGACTTATAATTATTTCTTAGCTCAATACTACCTAAGTAAAGGTCTGAAATTTTTAACCATTTTTTGACCAAAAGTCCGCCAAAACCTGATAAATTCCGATAAAGTCCAATAAAAGAAAAAATCCCAAATCTCCTTGATTTTTCAAGAAGTTTTGGGATTTTCGTCTATCTTTTTACTACCCTTCTTTTGACCCCTCTTCGGTTTACGAAACCGTTGCTCTACCAACTGAGCTACGAGAGCATTTGATATTCTTCCAGTCTATTTCAACTTCTCTGTCAATAAGGCATATATTTTTCTATTGGTCGGAGGGGGGATTTTTGGAGGATTTTTCTGTTAGAATGCTATATGCTTCCTGGGCATTGATGACGGGAGTGCGGGATATCTTCTCTCTTTCCTGGTTTGAGGTGGGAAGGTTGACTTCCAGTCCCTTCTCTTCTGCTTTTTTATAGGTTTCTTCTATTAGATTCTGGATCTGACTATTCTCAGGGTTCTTTTCGTTTATCTTTCCGTAGAGAGTGAGGAGATTATTTGCTTCCTGGCTATTTGTCAGAGGTAGTCTCTGGCACTCTTGAAGCGCTTCATCTATCCTGTTTTGAATGAGTAGAGTTTCTACGAGTTCGTATCTATGTTCTGGTTTCTGCTCAGTTAGTTTCCTATAAACCTCTGAAGCCTTATGGAAAATTGACTTCTCAACATATATTCTGGCGAGTCGGGAAAGAATATCTGAAGTTAACTCTCTTCTCGTCTGCGCCTCTTCAGCAAGATTGACGAACTTCTCCTTGTGGCCATTGTCAAAATAGAGTTTGAGGAGTCTATCCTGATATTCTGGCCTTTTCTTATCGAGCTGACTCAATTTCTCGTAGGCGCTGATGGCTCCTTCGGTGTCTTTTAGCTTTTCACAGAGTTCACCAAGAACGCTCAAATCATAGGGCTTTTCTCTAACTGCTACCATTCGCCTGAAGATATTTGCCATTCTATCTTCTTGACCCAGATCGTGGTATATTTGCGCTAATCTCCGTAGAATGTCGTAATCGTCTCCTTCAAAGGAGGACTTCTTCTCGTACATCTCGGCTGCTTTTGTTAAATCTTTTGCATTCTGGTAAGAAAGACCTGCCTCACCGAACATTTCTGATTTCTCATAGGCTAAAGCAGTAGTGGAATCGAAAATCTCCTCTTCCTTATAGTGATTGGCAACCATCTTTATCAAATCTCTGTTTTCTGGTAGATATCCGGAGACTCTCTGGTATGTAAGCAGTTCGGTATATCTTTTCAGAATTCTGTTATGTTTCTTTTGATAAATTAAAACGAGAGGGAAGCTGAGAAAAAGTAAGGGAAGGAGAACTAGAAGAATTAATAAATTGGGGTAGCGCGGTATGGCTTCTTCTATCTCTGGCGCTTCTTCTATGATAGGGATTCGTTCTATTAATAGTGGTTCTATTGCTGGTTTTTTCCTTAACGACCTGGCTTTCTCTATACCTTCAATGGCTTCGGGGTTCTCCGAGTCTATGGACAAAACTTCCAGAAACTCAATTATGGCATCATCAAACTGTGCTTTATCAAGATAATCGTAACCCCGGGATAGATGGGATTCTACGGAAGGATTTTCTGCCTGGGCAAGAAGAACTAATCCGAGGAGAAGTATGGTGATGAAGAGAGGATTTCTCATTCGGTAATCCCGAAGAAGCAGAGCTACGCTCTGCTACTACAATTAGGGATTTAGTTCTTTTTTGATTGCTTCGCTAATCTTTCTGGCTATTTCTTCTATCTTTTCTCTGTCTTTTCCTTCAACCATTACCCTGGCCAGAGGTTCTGTGCCAGAATAACGGACCAGTATGCGGCCTTCTTTTCCCAGTGTGGATTCTGCCTCCTTAATCAATCTGGACGTGAGGGGAAGAGTGTTAAAGGGCTTTCTCTTCTTAACCTCCACATTTATGAGAACCTGAGGGGCTCTCTCCACTATTCCTGCCAGTTCGGATAAGGGTTTCTTCTCTTCTTTTATTATGCAAAGGACTCTCAGGGCGGTAATCAATCCATCTCCTGTCTTACCATAATCGAGAAATATAATGTGACCTGCCTGCTCGCCACCCAATGTGGCTCCGCTTTTTAGCATCTCTTCCAGAACGTAGCGATCTCCCACTCTGGTCTGGAGCACGCAGATTCCTATTTTTTCCATTGCCAGAAGTAGTCCCAAATTAGACATAGACGTTACCACCAGGGTATTATTCTTCAATTTCCCTTTTCTCTTCAGGCACTCAGCGCACAGAGCCATAAGATGGTCGCCATCAAGGTCACTTCCTTTTTCGTCGGTAAACAGCACTCTATCTCCATCGCCATCAAAGGCAAATCCTAAGTCGGCCCGATTTGACTTTACTTCTTTCTGGATTACTTCCAGATGGAGGGAGCCACAACCTTTGTTGATATTCTTACCATCCGGAGTATCATTCACCGAGATGACTTCTCCTCCCAGGTCGCGAAAAATGCGGGGAGCAATTTCAGAAACCGAGCCATTGGCGCAATCGATAACCATTCTGAGTCCGGAAAAATTTGTCTCTTGCGGAATGCTTCTCTTTATAAACTCAACATACTTCTCTTTTGCTTCCGGGAAGGGAACGATATTGCCTTTTTTTTCTGTCTTGGAAAGTTCAGAAGTTCTTACCCTCTCTTCTATTTCGCTTTCCACTTTATCGGGAAGTTTCGTTCCTGAATCGGAGAAGAATTTTATCCCGTTATACTGGTATGGATTATGTGAGGCGGAAATAACTATGCCTGCGAGGGATTTTGTGGACTGGGTCAGATAGGAGATGGCTGGCGTGGTGATTATACCACAATCCCGAACGTCTACTCCTCTTCTGGTTAGTCCTTTTGCCAGGCTATCGAAGAGCATCCGGCCGGATTCTCTGGTGTCGCGCCCTATAATGATAGCTGGTTTGGGAGAAGGGAGGAAATTGCGGGTCAGGGTTTCTGCAGAGACAATGCCAATCTTTTCTACGAACTCAGGAGTGAGAGGATACTTGCCGGCAATACCCCGAATTCCATCGGTACCAAATAATCTGTCCATAAGCTATTCCCAAACTACTTTCCCAGGTATTTGACATAGTACCACAAGAAGATTGCTAAAATTACGGCTATAACCTTTATTCCTAAGTTCTCTTTAAATTTCTTAAACATTAGAATCGGTAATGGATTAGATTTGAATGAACTGCTCTTTTGCCTCTTCCAATTTTGCCTTATACAGTTGAGTTATTTCGGACTGCAGTTCCTTTATATCTATCTTTCTCTCTAATTTTCGATTGCGCGCCAGGGAAATATCGCCGGTCTCCTCGGAAACGACTATTGCCCAGGCATCGGAGACTTCGGTAATGCCTATTGCTGCCCGGTGCCGGGTGCCGAGGATTTTGCTCACCCCCGGCTCATGGGTCAGAGGCAGGACGCATCCAGCAGCAATAAGTCTATCATTCTGAACGATGGCTGCGCCATCGTGGATGGGCGCGCGGCTCATGAATATGGAGCAGAGTAGGTCAGCAGTTACTTCCCCATTAATAATTACGCCACTTTCCACATAGTTACGCAGTCCTGTATTCTGCTCAAGGACAATTAAAGCCCCGAAACCTTTCTTGCTGAGCCTCTCCAGGGCTTTGATAATCTCGTCAATAAAAACTAACTTCTCGCTAAAAAATGATTTCAGCACAGGACCTCTTCCAATCCGTGCCAGGACGCTTCTCAGTTCCGGCTGAAAGACAATAACGATGGCAATTACGCCAGCAACCCAGAACCCCTTCAATATCCAGCTCACGGTCTTGAATTCGAGCGCCCGTGCCACCAGGGTAGCCAAGATTAGAATGAATAACCCGCGCAGAACCTGAATGGCGCGAGTGCCTTTTAGCAACATAAACAATTTGTACGTTATATACGCTACGATTAGAATGTCTAAAATATTAACCAGGTACCTTTTCCAGAGCATTGCTAAAAATTCCATTCTTCTATATCTCCCAATCTGTCATAAACAAAAAACTATTGTCTTATTCCGTATATTCTATCCATCCAGCTCCTGAATCTTTTCCTGATTGCTTCTTTCATCACCATTCTTTCTCTTCTCATTCTGGCTCTAAGGGTGGGCGGTCGCCTTCTCCTAGGGAATCTTCGACCAGGAATTATCCCTAACTCTTTTCCCACCTTTTCACAAATATCCAGGACTCTGTCCAATTGTTCAGTTGTGTGGGTAGCCATATAACTGGTGCGAATTACAGCTTTCCCTTTGGGAACGGCCGGACTGACAAAGGGGTTGGAGAATATGCCATTATCAAAGAGAATTCTGCGCATCTTGAACGCCGCCATATCATCTCCCACGAGAAGAGGAATGATAGGGGTTTCACTGGTCCCTGTATCGAATCCCATCTCCTGGAAACCTTTCTTCATCTTTCTGGTATTTCTCCATAATTGTTCTCGACGCTCGGGTTCCTCCTCTATAATCTTCAGCGCTTCCATAACTACAATTACCGAAGCCGGCGGGGGGCTGGCGCTAAAGATTAATGCCCGCGAATGGTGCTTCAAATAGTGAATCACTTCTTCAGGACCAACGATAAATCCCCCGATAGAGGCAAGAGACTTGCTACAGGTTCCCATTACAATGTCCACTTCATCCTGTAGCCCAAAATGCTCGGCTGTCCCTCTGCCACCTTTCCCCAGAACGCCAATGGCATGGGCGTCGTCTACCATAATTCTGGCTCCGTACTTTTTGCCCAGCTTCACTATCTGCGGTAGATTGGCAATGTCTCCCTCTGTGCTGAATACTCCATCTACCACGATGAATTTACCTCGCTCGGAATCGATAGACTCCAGGGTCCTCTCCAAATCTTCCATATTATTGTGCCTGAACCTTTTCGTCTCGCCAAACGAGAGCCGACAGCCGTCAATGATGCTGGCATGGTCCAGTTTATCAGTGATAACCACGTCGTCCTTTCCCACTAAACCGGCAATGGTGCCTAAGTTGGTAAGAAATCCCGTAGTAAAAAAGAGCGCTGCTTCCCTTCCTTCAAATTCAGCAAGCTTGCGTTCCAGTTCCTCGTGAATATCGAAAGTCCCGTTCAAGAACCTGGAACCAGTGCAACCCGTGCCATATTTTCTTAAAGCCCTGGCTGCTGCCCTTTTGAGTCTGGGGTGAGTAGTAAGTCCCAGATAGTCATTTGAGCCAATCATAATCATTGGTTTACCGTTCACCATAACTTCCGGGTCCTGGGCAGATTCTATTGTAGTGAAATAGGGATAGAATCCTTCTGCCATTACATCCCTGGCAGCTGTAAATTTGCCGCATTTTTCAAAAATATCCATCTCTTCCTCCTTGGTCTTGTAAAAAAGTATCTGTCCCTTTTTTTACAGCCAGCCTTTTTCTTTGTACCAGCTGGCTGTTATCTTCAGCCCTTCCTCTAAACTCACCCTGGGCTTAAAACCTAGTCTTTCTCTTGCTTCAGTTATGTCACAGAACCATCCATCGTGGAGTATCTCTTTTGCCTTCTGCCTATCCAATAAAGGTGGCTTATTGGTTATCCCCGAGGAGAGTTCTGACAAAAAAGCCGATGTCAAAATCATCCATCGGGGTATGCGTACGTTGATTGCTTTTACTCCCAGCGCCTGCGCTGCTTTATCCGAAGCTTCTTCCCAGGAATACGACTTTTCATCGGCAAGAAAGTACGTCTGGCCACTGGAACTTTCATTTTCTGCTGCCAGAATCATTCCTTCTATCAGGTCTCCCACATATAATAGGTTGATATCACCGTCCACGTTTCCCGGGACAGGTCTTAGCCCTTTCTTAAGAAACTTAAAATATGTATAGATATCTTTATCCCGGGGTCCATAAATTGCCGTCGTTCTAATAGTCAGGACCGGCAACCTGTCCTTAAAACTGTTAACCGCCATTTCTCCCTGGAGTTTACTTTTGCCATAATCGGTGATTGGATGACAATCTCCTTTTGCCTCAGGATCAAATGGACCCACTGCTGCCTGGGTGGAGAGGTATATGAACTTTTTCATATTTGGATTCGTTTCATTGCATACTTCAAGTAAATTTTTTGTCCCCAGAAAATTCACCCGGTAGTAAGTATCTCTGTCCACAGCCCTGACTACTCCTGCCAGGTGATAGACATAATCTGCTCCTTTCACTGCCTCATACAGCGTCTCTTTTTCCGTGCAATCTCCGCAAACAAATTCTACATCCAGCCCCTTGAGCCAATCGAGATTGCTCGTCTTACGGACGAGGCAGGTAACCGAGTACCCTCTCTTTCTTAATGTTTCCACCAGATGGCTACCAATAAATCCGTTACTACCGCTTACCAATGCTTTCATTCCACTCACTCCATAAGTTCCATAATTACCTTTGCCGCTTCCTCGGCTGCCTTTGGTCTTGCTAACAGTTGAGCTTTTTGGCTCATCTCTTCTATCTTCTGAGGAGATAATAATAATTCTTCTATAACCTCTGGCAGGTCTCTGAGATTATCTACTGCAAGAGCTGCGCCCTGGTCAATCAGGTATTGACCATTTCTCTCTTCCTGGCCAGGAATTGGTTTAACTATAATCAGCGGTAGACCCTTGGCTAATGCTTCGGCGCTGGTCAGTCCACCCGGCTTAGTAATTATCAGGTCACTGGCATCCATCAATTTGTCCATGCTGTTGGTGTAACTGAGCACTTTAGTGGTAAATGCCAGTTTTCTTCCCATTTTCTTTGCTCTCAGCCATAGCCTCTTGTTTCTGCCGGCAACTATAATTGCCTGAAAGGGTCTATTCACTTGAGAGAGTAACCTGAGAATTCTCTGTACGGGAATCATGCCCCGGCTTCCCCCTGCAATTAACAGTGTAGTTACATTGCGAGACAGCCCTAATTCCGCTCTCTTCTTCAGTTTATCGTAAGAACTCATAAATTTGGGGTCAATGGGAATACCTATCTCTTTAATCTTTTTCCCGGAGATACCTCTCTCCACAAGAGTCTCCTTTGTCTCTTCCGTGGGTACAATGTACAGGTCTACCTTGTCGTGAAGCCAATATGGGTGAACTAAATAGTCAGTAATCACTGCCACCAGGGGAAGACCATTTCCCTTCTCACTTTTATAAGCGGCTGCTACGTGACAGGGAGCAGCCTGGGTGCAGATGATAACATTGGGCTTATGCTCTTTCAGTATCTCTTCCATCTTCGAAAAATATAGCCGATTGAAGAACTTCCTGATCTCTCTTGTGGCAATAGCAAAATCATGATTATCATAGAGCGCTCTCCAGATTTGCGGAATCTTTTTGATGACCTTAGTGTACCCATTAATCATCATTCTTCCCATTCTTGGGTAGGCGCATTCAATAGAATCTAATGCTAAAGTTTCCACATCAGAATGTAAGTTAAACGCACTCTGCAGTGCCTGAGCTGCCCTATGGTGTCCGGAATCACGGGAAGAGTAGAAGAAAAGTATTCTGCTACGCATTAGCTAATTCTCCCGAGTAAAAAAGTAGCCTGTCCCTTTTTTTGTTCATTTTTGCATTGATAAACCCTGCCAGGTCTCTACATCTACCTCGGCTTCCTCTTGCCCTTCTTCTTTTGGCTCCCCAAGGCGGAAGAGTTTCATCCAATCACCTTCCTCCCAGGCCCGGTTGAAAATTTTGGCAACTCCGTGAGCATAATTGTCCACGGCGCCACTTAACACGCCAATAAGGGTCTCCCCACCTTCATGGGTAGGATATGCATTAAATTTTCTACAATATTCGCGCAGTAACTCTGGTCGGTCAACAATCATACAGGCGCGCAAAGTGTTTCCTTCATAAGGGATGGACGCCCTGATAGCTCTAAAAAATGGAGATTTTAGCGCTTCGGTCAGGCTTTTCTCTTTTATATTGTCGCAAGCGAAGTGGACAAACACGCAGGGCTCTATATCCCCTTTGCAGTTAATGTGCAGATATTTCTTACCTGCTGCCATACAGCCATCAGCGGCAGGGCCGTCGTTCCAGAAGTCGACAACGAAGATGGGCCTGGTATTTCTAATCTTATAAATTCTCCTGCGAATCATATCTCTTTGCCAGGGAGTTAACATAAGAGAAGGATTTGGGTCCAAACCGATGGGAATATACTGGAAATACCAGCCATTAAAGCACCCCAGCTCCAGCATCTCGTCGATGAATGCTTCACTACTTACTTCTTCAGCATTGTACCTGGTCTCGGTGATGGAGAAGCCAAAGAAGGCCCCCTTATCGCGTAACTTTTTCATTGTGATGATTACTTTGTCGTAGATTCCTTTACCTCGCCTGGCATCTGTAGTTTCCCTGCCTCCTTCCAGACTAAACATAGGGGCTACGTTTCCCAATTTCGCTATCCTCTCTATGGCTTTATCCGTGACCAAAGTGCCGTTTGTGTATATATTAAAATAACAGTCAGAAAATTTCTCGCAGAAGTCGAGCAGATCTTTTCTGAGAAACGGTTCACCACCAGTAATAGTGTAGAAATGGATACCCATCTCATCTCTCGCCTCAAACATAATTTTCTCTAACAGGTCCATTTCCATATCCGGAACCTGTGCATACTTCCCTGCCCAACAACCATCGCAACGGAGGTTGCACCTGGTTATGGGGCTAATAGCCAGATGGGTTGGTGGGAAAAAGCCGTGTTTCTCTTTGAAACTATCTTTTCTGTCTTGATTCGTGAAGTGCTCTTTCACCAGAACAATCCTGGTGAATTGGTCTCTGCACCTCGGATTCAACTCCCTACCTATTCTCTTCATCCACTGGGTAAAAGGATGCCTGGTCTTAAATAGTTTCTTGGCATATTCAACCTGCCCTTTACGCGGGGCAAAGTCTATCTTACCAGCAACTTTTTCCAAAAGAGAAGCAAACCTGACTAAGTTCTCATCAGAAGAATTACCCATCAACTTTATGGCCTGACTAGCCATTCGCTCAATCGCCAAATTCTTAATCTTTCCCATAATCTTGTTCATCTTCCTGCCCTCCACCATCTCCATCTACAAATATTATTGCCACTCCCGATTTTTGATCGTAAAAAGGGGACAGGCTACTTTTTCCTGGACTCATTGCCAAAGCAAGCTCTTCCCCCCGATTTCATCGGGCCTCGAGTGCATCATCTCCTCTTTGTCCTCTTTGTCCTCTTTGTCCTCTTTGTCCTTTTTGTTCTCTTTGTCCTCTGTGTCTTCTTTGTCCTCTTTGCCTCGAGTTTCCTGATTCTCGTTTCCAGTTGGGCTATATCTTTTTTGGAAGCAAAGTCAATTTTTGACAGGATTCCGCCCACCTCTTTCTTTACCAAGCCTGTCAACTTCTTCTCCGTATCTTTCCCTTTTTTTACCAGTTCATCTACGAAAGCGGCAGTCTCTCCCTTGCCCACTCCTTCTATTGCTAAGAACTGTCCCACCAATTTTTTTGCCTTCTCCTGAGTCAGGGCGGCTAAACCCAGTCCTGCTAACAATACCCTATTAACTAACTCCGAAGCTTTAGATTTCATTTTTCCTCTTTTTCCTCCTTGATATGATTTAATATTTCGGTGTACGAAGTATTTGCGGAAAAAATTATAACCTTTTGGCTTCTCCCAATTCCTGGGGAGTGCCGGTCATCTTCTCCATTATCTGAATCAAAACACGGCAGTCATCTTCGGTAAGGTTTCTTAAAATCCCACTGATGTGCCTCTTCTTGCAGTGGTCAACCTTGCGAATGATTCTCTTCCCCAGTTCGGTAAGATAAACATGGACTCTGCGCCTGTCTTTTTCATCCCTTTCTTTTTTCACGAAGTGTTTCTTTACCAGGCGGCCCACAAGCTCACTCACCGTATTTACGTTAAGCCCCAATAATTTACTTAACTCTCCTACCATACATTTACCTTTCCGAGTTATGGTAGCTAAAGCAAAATACTGGGGGAAAGTAATTTCAGTGCCATACAACCTGGGCAGCTGGGGAACCTGAAAATTCTTAACCAGGGTAGGTAATACATCATCAATTCTGGAGACATACTTCCTAATCTCTTTTCGCCTCATAAATTCACCCTAAAATGAAAAATCTAGGTTATTCTACTTTATTTTGGGAGTCTTGTCAACAAGAATTGGAAGCCCCTCTACGTCAACTTTAGGCTAAGAGCCAGTTTGTGATAAACATTGCAATTTTCAGCGAGAAAGACATCTGGGCTATCTTTCTTAACAAGTTCCGACATGTCGGAACGCCTGCGGAGAGATGGCTCTCGCAGCGTCAAAAAATTGCCAGTGAAGAACAAACTGGCTTTTAGCCCATACCACTACTCTTTTAAAATAACCAGGTTGTCTCTGTGGATTACTTCATCGTAATCTTTATATCCCAGGGTTGTCTCTATCTGGGAGGTCTTCTTTCCTTTAATTTTTTCTATCTCATCAGACGAATAAGAAGTCAATCCCCGAGCGAATTCTTTTCCTTCCGTATCTACTACTGCCACGCAAGCTCCTGTATTGAACCTACCTTCCACTCCACTGATCCCTGAAGGCAGTAGACTCTTTCCTCTTTTAAGGAGCGCTTCCCTGGCTCCCTCATCAACAGCAATCTTCCCTTCTATTCTGGTATCAAAAGCTATCCAGCGTTTACGGGATACTATTTTCTCTTTTCCCGGAAGAAATTTTGTGCCCGGGTTCTCTCCCTTCCAGATTTCTCTTATAACCTTTTCTTTATTGCCATTGGCAATATACATAGTAATCCCGCTGGCAGTGGCAATTCTGGCTGCTTCAAGCTTGGTTACCATTCCCCCGGTTCCTCTCTGGGTCCCCCTGCCACTGGCCTTCTCTTCCAAGTCAGGAGTAATCGCTTCTATCTCTTTTATTAATTTCACTTTCCTTTCTACCCGAGGGTCTTGTGAAAAGAAGCCATCCACATCGGTTAAAATCACTAACTGGTCAGCTTCTACCTTACTGGCCACCAGTGCGGAAAGCCGGTCATTATCTCCAAATTTAATCTCTTCTACAGCAACTGTATCGTTCTCATTTACCACAGGAACTGCACCCAGGCTAAGAAGGGTCAACAGGGTATTTCTGGCGTTGAGATATCTCTGGCGCTGGGCGAGGTCGTCCGAGGTCAGGAGAACCTGGGCTACCAGGCGATTATGTTTCCTGAAAAATTTCTCATATATACTCATAAGATGACCCTGTCCGATACTGGCTAGCGCCTGTTTTTCGCGGATGGAGCCGCCCTGCAATTTTAACCTTCCCAGACCCGCGCCGATTGCGCCAGAAGTTACTATGATTACCTCTGCGCCGGAGTTGAGGAGTTCCGCCACATCATCGACAATCCTCTCTATAGTCGCCTCATTGATTACTCCGGAAGGTTTGGTTAAAACAGTGGTGCCAATTTTTATCACTATTCTCTTTTTCATCTTTTCAATTTTCTCCTGATTGCATTAAACAATTCTTTTATACCTTCCCTGGTGAGAGCGGAAATAGGATAGACTCTTTTTCTAATCCTGGAACGAAAAGTTTTTAATTTTGTTGATGCGGAGGGAATGTCCATCTTATTAGCAACGACTATCTGAGGCTTTTTCAATAGTTTGGGATTGAAAGCTTTCAGTTCTTTGTTAGTTGCCACATAATTATCAAAAGGACTCGCTCCTTCATAGCCCTGAATGTCTACCAGGTGAACCAGAACCTCAGTCCTCTCAATATGGCGCAAGAACTGGTCGCCCAAACCTTTGCCTTTATGGGCATCAGCAATCAGCCCGGGAATGTCTGCTACCACGAAACTCTCGCCGTCGCCAAACCGAACTACTCCCAGGTTGGGCGCTAGCGTGGTGAAAGGATAATCGGCAATCTTGGGACGAGCGCTGGAAATAACTGAAAGAAGGGTCGACTTTCCGGCATTAGGATACCCGAGAATACCGACCTGGGCAATCAACTTCAATTCCAATCTTAAAGTGGCCTTCTCTCCCGCTTCACCTTCTTCGGCAAAGCGGGGAACTGGCTCCCGGCGCGACCTGAACTTCGCATTGCCCTTTCCGCCCCGACCACCACATGCCACTACGACACTCTCTCCCTCATTCACCAGGTCAGAGATTAATTTCTCTCCCTTATAGACAAGGGTACCCAAGGGTACCTTTAAAATTAAATCTGCTCCCGCCTTCCCGAAACGATTGTTTCCCGACCCGTTTGCCCCCTTTTGAGCTCGATAATGGGGCTGGCGGGAGAAATCGAGGAGAGTCTTGATGCTGGAGGAGGCTACCAGAAGGATATCGCCACCTTTCCCACCGTCTCCTCCGTCAGGACCGCCATGAGGAATAAACTTTTCACGTCGAAAGGAGACACAGCCATTGCCCCCATTTCCGGCTTGCACAAATATTTTCGCCTGATCAATGAACATCCAGGCCTTCTCTACTGGTAGACGCTGACCCGTCTCTTTTTCTTACCAGAACGCTCAAAACTAACCCGGCCTGAAATCAATGCAAACAGGGTATCGTCACTTCCCTTGCCCACATTAAGCCCCGGGTAGAATTTCGTGCCTCTTTGACGAATCAGGATGCTACCTGCCGATACAAATTGGCCGGCAGCAGCCTTCAATCCCAATCTTCGCCCTGCGCTATCCCGGTTATTTCCTGTAGAACCTTGTCCTTTCTTGTGTGCCATAAAAGCCACCGCCTTTTAAAGTTAAATCTTCTTTATCTCCTTTATTCTTACTTCCGTATATTGCTGTCTGTGCCCCATCATCTTTTTATAATCTTTCCGCCGCCGTTTTTTAAAAACCAAAGTTTTCTTTCCCTTCAAATGTCTTTTGACTTCTGCCAGTACCGTTCCTTTATCCACATAGGGCCTTCCTATCTCTACCTTTTCATCATCTACCAACAGGAGAATATTATTCAATTCGATAATATCCCCGGGTTTTTCATGGGTCTTCTCAATATTTACAACCGACCCCTCTTCCACAATGTACTGTCTTCCGCCAGACTCAATTACCGCATACATAACTGCGCTCCTCCAGATAAAATTTATACTAATTTTATATATTTATTCCCCTTTTGTCAAGTTGAAAGGAGTGGCCCCTAAAAAAGGGACCGCAGCCATTTTCTGATGCGCACTGCGTCGCAGAACTCTCATTTTTTACTTGACAACTTCTTTGGTCAAATTATAATCTATTTTTGAATAATTCGCCTCACGAAGTATCTGTTAATGAGAACAAATATAGCTTTATGAGGTTAATTATGCATATTCTTAAGGAAATAGAAAGAAATTTTAAAAGCTACAGCCAGAAAGAGCTCATAAGAAGGATTCTCAAGCTCGTTCCCAGAGCTTCCAATAGTAATCTGGCCATTATGCTTATATTGGCACGGAAGTTGACAGTAGACTTAGAAACTAAAAGGAAAATAGGAAATTTAATAGAAATTTTCCGGTCAGGCCATCCCAGTATAGAATTGGGTAAGAAGTTACTTACCCGCCCAAACAAAGAATGCGTAGATAAGCTAGTAGAGAATTTCTTCATTAACAATCTACTTATGGGAAGTGGCAAAAGACAGGAGATAAGATTAAGAGAGGGGGTCGGACCTCCCTTCTTCTTAGTGTTGAGCCCCACTATGCGCTGCAATTTAAATTGTAGAGGATGCTCCACGCGAGAATACTCAATAGAAAACGACCTTCCCCTGGAAACTATAGATAGAATAATTTCAGAGGCTAAAGATTTGGGAATATACTTCATCACCACCCAGGGAGGGGAGATGTTTTTGCGAAAAGATATGTATGATGTATATGAAAAGCACGATGATGTGTATTTCCAGGTCTATTCTAATGGGATACTCATAGATAGAAAAACAGCTAAGAAGTTGGCAGACTTAGGAAATGTGGAGGTAAACCTTAGTGTGGAAGGTTTTAAAAAAGAGACTGATAGCCGTCGGGGCAAAGGTGTGTGGAAGAAAATTATGGAAGCAATGGATAATTTGAGAGAGGAAGGATGTATTTTCGGTTTCTCCGCCACAATGACCCGGCAGAATGCAGATGCCCTTACCAGCGATGAATTTATTGACCTTATGGCAGATAAAGGTTGCTATCTTGGCTGGTACTTCCAGTACATCCCCATAGGGATGAAACCCGACCTGGAGATGATGCCCACGCCCCGACAGAGAAATAGATTGCGACAACAGGTGACCAGGTGGAGAGACAGTAAAGAGATCTTTATAGGGGATTTCTGGAACGATGGGCCACACGTGGAAGGTTGCATGGCCGGAAGGTTATTCCTGCACATTAATAATAAAGGAGATGTAGAACCCTGCACTTTCGTCCATTTTGCCGTGGATAATATTCATAACAAAACTCTCCGGGAAGCAATAAACTCCCCTTTCTTTAAGGCTATAAGGAGAATGCAACAAGCCCAAGATGCTCCCCAGGCATATAGTGATAACCTCCTCACGCCCTGTATGATTATCGACCAGCCATGGGTGTTAAGAGAACTGGTTAATAGCTATGGCGCCCGGGCTACGGATGAAGGAGACGACTTACTGAGAGGAGCGATTGCCGAAGGACTTAATTCCTACAGTCAGGAAATCCACAATATCTACGATCCCATCTGGAAAGAAAAGAAAAAAAGTGCCAGACTTACTTCTGAAAACAAAAAAGTCGTTTTTATGGACTAATCTCAGACTCTTCTACGTGTAGTTTATAATCGGGTCGGATTTTTATTCTCTTACCGGTCATTTTAGAAATCTGTTCTACTTTCTTCTCGTCAAACAGGGGAGCAATTCTGGGATTCATAAACACATTAAGAGATTTACTCTCTGTTTGCGCTGCCGTCCTTAAAATTTCTTTCTTAATCTTTATAAACATAGTCTTTTCTGAAAATACTAATCCACTGCCTGCACAGTAAGGGCAGGGTTGACAAAGTGTATCAAGGATACTTTCCCTTCTCCTCTGACGGCTCATCTCCACCAGTCCCAGCTTAGTAATGGGTAATAAATCTATCTTCGCTTTATCTCTCAGGGTCTGTTGGCGTAGAACATCCATAACTTTCTCTCTATTTTTTTTCTGTTTCATCTCAATAAAATCTATAATGATTAGTCCCCCGATGTTCCTCAGGCGAACCTGACGCATAATCTCCTCAGCTGCCTGACAATTAGTGAGGAAGGCTGTCTCTTCCAGACTTTTTCCGCCGGCGAACCTGCCGGTGTTGACATCAATTGCAGTCAAAGCCTCTGCTTGTTCAATGATAATTGAACCTCCGCAAGGCAGGAAAATTTTCTGGTCTTTCATTTTGGACAGTTGCTTTTCCAAATTGTGCATATCAAAAAGTGGCGATTTTCTCTTATGAAGATTTAGCTTCCTCAGAAGATGAGGATCTGTCATCTTCACATAACTTCTGACTTGTTTATACTCCATCTTGGAATTTATGATTAGACTATCCACTTCCTCAGTAAATAGTTCTCGCACTACATAGAAGATTAGACCAAATGCCTTGTGCACAAGATGTCCTTCCCCGATTGTCTCTCTCCTTTTCTCTATTATGCGCCACAAATTCAAAAGATACCTGCATTCGCGAATTAAATCCTTTCTATGATGACCGCTGGCTTCTGTGCGCACAACAAATCCTGCTCCCTGGGGAATAATCTCCTTAATTATTGCTCTTAATCTTACCCGTTCCTTATCGTCCTGGATTCTCTTGGATATCCCGATATGCTGCACATTGGGCATAAAAACAAGATACCTTCCAGGAAGACTTATCTTGACTGTGGCCTTGGCTCCCTTCTCTCCGATTGGCTCCTTTACTATCTGAACCAATAAACGATCGCCCTTCTTTATGTCTCTTTTATTCGGCGGAAGCTCTCCTAAGGGAAGAAAAGCGTTCTTCTCCAACCCTAAATCCAGAAAACAAGACCTGAGCCCCTTTAGAACATTCACCACTGTTCCCTGATAAATATTTCCTACCAAACTCTTCTCCTCTATTCTTTCAATGAATAACTCAACGAGATGTCCTTCTTCAACCAGACCAATTCTCACTTCATCTTCAGCTACATCGACCAGTATTTCTCTTCTCATATAATTTTCTCCCTGAGGGATTTTTTACCAAAATAGGAATTTCTCTCTGGTAAATTCGACGAAAGCTAACTCTTTCTTCTCTACTCCCAGAAGTGTCTTAACGATTATTCTGGGATTGAAATTGAATCCCCCTCTTGCCTCAAGCAGGAGTCTCAAGTTCCAGTCACTGTCCATTTCCATACTTAAAATTAGAGGGCGGACATTTACTGTCCTCCCTTTCTTATTTGTAAGGAAAATCTCTTCTTTATCCAGAAAATTTCTTATTTTCCTTTCTATATCTTCCTTGCTTGCTCGAGTAGAAACTGCGGACTTCCCGGAAAATTGCTCGAGGTTAATTCTATAGGCAACTGCTTTTATTTTTACATTGCTGGATTTACCGAACAAGGAAAGTTTTTCCATATTGTGAACAGTCAGCCCCTCGGGCAATTCTTTCTGTAGATTATCCACCGAACTGGAAATGTCTATTTTCTTATCCAGATATAATTCCATATATTCGGACTCACTGGCGAATCCTAAAGGGAGGGCAGGTGAAAAGGAGCACTTAATCCGCGGATTAAATCCCTGAGTGTAACTCACAGGTAAGTTGGCTCTTTTAAGAGCGCGAAACAACGTATGCATTAAGTCCAGATGCCCTATATAACGAACGGGCCCCTTCTTGCTATATTCTATTCTGACTTTTTGAATACTGTTCATTCTAAACCTGTGCGAACATTTTTTATCTGAATAAGAAAGATTACGGGGATGAAGCCCTACACTACAAAATATTTTAAACCCTGTCCTTCACTAAAGTTTCTCGACTTCTACCGTAGAGTAGATGGCTCCAGGGCAGTATTTCCTCAGAGTCTCTCTCTCGATATACATAGAAGTCCGGGTCAATAGAACTTCGAGAGAAAGCTTCCTGCCAGATATCGAAACGAAAATGTTCTTTCCACTGGTCAAATTTACAACCCATTGCCCAGGCTTTTTCCAGAACCATTCCCAGTCTCCTGTCTCCCCGACTGAAGACAGCTTCTAAAAAAGATGATTCCACAGTGTGACCTTTAACCTGGGCGGGAAGTCGGCGAGAAAGATAATCCTTTTTCCTTCTCAATTCTGCCAGGTTCTCCATGGGAAGCCATTGGAAAGGAGTGTGTGGTTTAGGAACAAAAGCAGCAATGGTTACGTTAAAATTCAAGTTTCTGTGTCTATTCTTTGGTCCTTTTACCAGTCTTATTATCGCTTCAATATCATCTTCCTTTTCGCCAGGCAGACCAATCATAAAGTATAATTTCACCAGCCTCCACCCGGCATTATAGGCCTGGGAAATGGTAGAAGTGAACTCTTCATCACTAATTCTCTTACCAATTAATCTGCGCAATCTTTCACTTCCCGCTTCCGGGGCAAAAGTTAACCCTGTCTTCCTGATCTGTTGAATGCGAATTGCCAGAGCGAGAGAAAACCTATCCGGCCTTAAAGAGGGTAAAGAGACGGAAGTGTGATTCTTTCCAAAGCACGTTAAGAATTCATCAATAAGTCTTTCAATTCCAGGATAATCGGTAGAGGAAAGGGAAGTTAGAGCTACCTCGTCGTAACCTGTAGATTTAAAAGAATCTTTAGCAATTTCCAGCAACCTCTTTTTGGACCTCACCCGGCAAGGTCCATATACTGCTTGGCTTTGGCAGAAACGGCAACTATGGGGACAACCTCGCTGTATCTCTAAGTTCAACCGATTCTGCGATATGTCGATTAATGGTACCAGTGGCGCCAGAGGATAATGAGAGGTCTCCAGATCCACTACTCTCTTCTCTATAATTTCCGGTGTTCCATCTCCCTTCCCCTGTATCTGTTCGATAGTGCCATCTTCTTTATAATTTACTTCATATAACGAGGGTACATAAACTCCGGGAATCTTTGCCAGCGATTTAAGGAGTCCATTTTCCTGGCGCTGTTTATAAGTTTCTATGATTTCCTCTATTACCTCCTCCCCATCTCCCAGGACAAAAGCATCAATAAAGTCGGCTAAAGGTTCGGGATTAGAAGCAGAAGGACCGCCCGCTATTATTAAAGGAAACTTTCCATCTCGGTTCCGGGAACGGAGAGGAATGTTTGCTAAATTTAGGACGTTCAGAATATTGGTATAAGATAATTCGTGCTGTAGAGTAAAACCAATAATATCGAAATCTCTAAGCGGTCTTTTTGACTCCAGGGAAAAAAGTGGAATTCCTCTCTCCTTCAATATCTCTTCTGCATCTAATCCTGGCGCATAGACCCTTTCAGCAAGCGAGTCTTCCCTCCCATTAATAATATAATAGAGAATTTGCAGTCCCAGATTAGACATACCCAGTTCATAGATATCAGGATAACATAAAGCAACTTTCACCTGGGTACTTTCCCAATCTTTATGGACCACATTCCACTCATTACCCAGATACCTGCCTGGTTTAGAAACAAATGGTAGAATGTTGTCCAGCATATTCTTTTCCAAATTCTAGTTCCCCCTCACCCTGACCCTCTCCCCCACAGGGAGAGGGGAATTGCTATGAAATTGTTACCAATACATAAAGTGGCGACTGTAAATATTCAAAAGAATCCCTGCCCCGACCATAGAAGTAATCAGGGATGAGCCTCCACAACTGACAAATGGTAAAGGAAGTCCGGTAATCGGCATAATTCCCATAGTCATTCCCAGATTAACAATAATCTGGAAAAAGAACATAGCCACAATGCCGCCTGCTAACAGGCTTCCAAAACGGTTCCTTGCCAGAGAAGCGATTCTTACTGCCCGCAAGAGCAAAATCAAGAAGAGTAAAATCAAAAACCCTGCCCCGAGAAATCCCATTTCCTCCGAAAGAAGAGAGAAGATGAAATCTGTATGTTGCGCTGGAAGAAAGCCGAGTCTCCCTTGAGTTCCTGTCAAAAGTCCCTTCCCCAGGAACCCACCTGAACCAATGGAGATTTGAGATTGGATTATGTGGTATCCGGCACCTAACGGGTCGATGGATGGTTTGATGAAGCAGACCAATCTCATCTTCTGATACTCTTTTAGAAAGAAGTCTAAAGGATAGGAGAGCATAATCCCGCTGGAGATAACTAAGGAAGCGAAGAGAAAATGGTTTACCCTCACACGAAATTTAAGTCTGGACAAAACATAACAGATGAGCCCAATAATTGCAATAACGACTATTATTAAGCCAAGAGTGGAAGAAAGGTTACTGAAAATTCTGGGGAAAAAAGTCTTATTTTGAGGGTCAAGAGCCAAAAGTAGAGGAATTCCCAGGGCCAAAATTCCCACAGAGATAATAGACACGAGATAGATTCGCCTCGCCCCTCCAAAATAGAGCATTGCCAAAAATATTGCCAGAAAGACCAAGGCCGAGCCAGGGTCGGGTTGCAATATGATAAGTGCCACAGGGGCAAGAGTTAACAAGAAAGGAACTATCAGTCCAGAAATTCTCTTCACTGCCTCAGGATAATTGGTGAAATATTGAGCGAGCATGATAATTAGACCGAGCTTGGCAAACTCAGCCGGCTGAAAGGCGAGATTGCCGATAGGGAGCCAGCTCCTTGCGCCACGCACACTCTTGCCGAAGAATAGAGTGAGGACTAATAGAAGAAGTGAAAATAGGTATATCCATTTCCCGTACTGATTGAATAACCGGTAATTTATTCCCATTACAACTATTATTAATGCTATCCCCAGGAGAGCATAAGAACCCTGCTTTGCATAGAAAGGAGTTTTTGCCGGGCTTCCATACATTGCACTATAAATCATCAAACAGCCAATGGCAATAAGAAGAACCATGGCGAAAAATAGATAGTAATCGAATCTTATAGAAATATCCTTAAGACGCATATGACTTCAATCCTTATAGACGAAAATTTCTGGCTCTTTCTCTCCTTTGAGAGTAAATACTCCATTCAATATCTTTCTGGCTAAGGGTGCAGCCGCACTGGCTCCATGCCCGCCGTGTTCCACCAGGACAGCTAAAGCAATTATGGGTTCCTCTTCTGGCGCATAACAGATAAACCAGGCATGGTCTCCTCCATGGGGATTCTGTGCAGTTCCCGTCTTGCCCGCCACACTCAATCTCTTAAACTTTAACACCTGAGAAGTGCCGGAGATAACAGCTTCTCTGAGTCCCTTTCTTACGATGGAGAGCGTCTCCGGAGAAATTTTCGGCTTTACCACAACTTTGGGCTGGAAAGTCTTAATTATATCTCCCTGTCCATTTATTATTTTTTTAACAATAAATGGTTTATAAATTACGCCTCCATTGGCTACCAGACTGATCAAACTTGCCATCTGTAGAGGACTAACTTCCACATAACCCTGACCAATGCTCATATTAGCTGTATCACCGGGATACCACTGTTCACCAAAATTTGTCTTTTTCCAGGTGGAATCCGGTACCAGACCGCTTGCCTCCGAAGGCAGGGAAATGCCAATTTGTCTCGCCAATCCCAACATGCGAGCATACCTTGCCAACCTGTCCTCTCCTACTCTCAAACCGAGCTGATAGAAAAATACGTCACAAGACTTAGCAATCGCCTGAACAATGTCCAGATGACCATGCCCTCTCTCTTTCCAGCACTTAAATTCTCTATTTCCTATTTGTAAGCTCCCCCAGCAACCCAAAGTCTCATCTGCAGTTATCACTCCCTCCTCCAAGCCAGCTATGGCAGTAATAATTTTAAACAGAGAGCCAGGAGCATACTGACTTTGAATTACCCTATTGAACATGGGAAATCCCGGGTCGGTAAATAACTCCTGAGTACGAGTGGGAGTGAGACGTTCGGTAAACAGATTAGGGTCGAAATCGGGTTTACTTACCAGGGCTAAAATTTCACCATTGGCAGGGTTGATTGCACAAATGGCACCTGCTTTGCCTTTCAGGGATTCTTCACAGAGTCTCTGGATTCTCTCATCAAGGGTCAGAATCATACTATCACCTTCCTCGGGCAAGACGCTACTAATTATTCGCAGCTGGCGGCCACTAGCGTCCATCTCTACCTGGCGGCCACCGCTCTTCCCTCGTAAAGAACTATCGTAAATCTTCTCTACGCCAGATTTTCCGATAATATCACCCAACCTGTATCCAGCCCTGGATAGAGCACGTAGCTCTTTCGGCCCAATCTCTCCCAGATGTCCTAGAAGATGGCTGGCAAAATTTCTGTGTAGATAATGGCGTTTAGGTTGGACTTCAATATTTACACCAGGAAGGTTAACTTTCTCCTCTGCCAGGCAGAACACCTTGGGGCGGGGAACGTTTTCAGCCAGAAGGATACTATTTAATGGCTGGCGAATCGAAGAGCGCACCTTTGCTAACATTGAATGGTGGTCGAGATTCAGAATCTCGCCTAATCTCCTGAGTATCTCTTCCGTTTCCTCTCGGGTCAAATTGGTGGGCGAAAAGAGAACCGAAAAGGACCCTATATTCTCCACCATAACTTTGCCATTCCGGTCGTAGATAATGCCCCGGGGAGCAGGGTCGAAAAAAAGCTGGATACGGTTGGCTTCGGAACGTTTGTAAAGCTCCCCTTTTTTGATTATTTGCAGGCTGAATAGCCGTATGAAAAGAATGGCAAGAGTGGCGATTACGAAATATCTAAACCACACCAGAGATCTCTGAAGTCTCGCCTCAAATTGCCGATCGATTTCGCTCTGGTGCATAAACTCCTCCCCCCCATAACTTCTCCCATCGTTCTATTATCCAGAACCATAAAGGAGCCAGGAGACCATTATAAACGGGATAAAAAATAACTACAAAGAACGGAACCCCGGGTGGGGGTTGCCCAAAGAAAATTTTTATCCAATACATACTCCAGTACTGAAAAAGGCAGGCAAAAAATACCACAAATATCTGGCTAATGGGATTCCCTCTAACCAGTCTCTTTTGTAATCTACCTACGAAGAAGCCGATCAGGGTCTTGATTAGACTATTAGCCCCGAAGAGCCCAAAAGCAAAGAGGTCCTGAAGCAGCCCAAAAAAAAACCGATGGGAATGCCCAATGTAGGACCATGCTTCAGCGAGAAGTAAACGACTCCTATAAGTATCAGGTCAGGAGTGACATCTCTTATGGCTAAGTGACGGAGAAAAACAATCTGAATTGTCATAAATAGAAGGAGGGATATCAAAAAGAAGATATGTTTTTTCAATTTCACCAATCCTTTATAGATTATTTTTTATTATCTGGACGTCCTCTAGCTGATTCATATTCACGCGAGGAACCACCCGGGCCCGCTTCTCTAACCCCCCCACCCCGGTTAGAACTTCCTCAACCGAGCCAATAACCAGTCCCGCGGGAAATATCCTTCCCATACCGGAAGTTATGATCAGGTCACCCGTTTCCAAATCTGCAGTGGGAGATAGATATTTGAGCAGAAGGAACCTCTCTCCTGTCCCGGCAATCACTCCTTTCTCCCGGCTTCTCTGAACCATGGCCGCCAACTCACTGTTGGCATCGGTTATCAACAGAACCTTACTCATATCAGAGGCGGACTCACTAATCCTGCCCACTACTGCCATTCCATTCTGTTGTGGATTCTCACTTTCCTGCCAGGCAACCACAGGTGTATCTTTTTGAAATCCTTGATTTATCCCTTTATCAACGAGTAACCCGGAAGAGAACAAGGAAGGAGTCCATCCTACCACTCTGGCCGAAACCAGTTCATAAGGAGCATTCTCCTGGTAATTTAGGATTCTCTTCAACCTTTTACTTTCGGAAATGGTTTCCTGGAGTTTCTCCCTCTCCTGGAGAAGAGAAGTTATTCTCTCCCTAAGGATTCTATTTTCCTCTCGAGCAGAAACGAACTGGGATATGCTCTCCCCAATTCGACCAGTTTCACTCAACAGCTTGCTTACTATCCTGGGATTAGGAGCCAGAAAATACAAGGAAAGAGTTCTGCCCAGTTCAACCATCCGACCTGTGCGAAAGATGAGAAGTAAAAGAGAAATGGAGAGATAAATTATTAATAGCCTGAGCATTCTATGCTTCTCTTTGAGTAGCACCTAAATCACCTCGGTAAGATAATATTCTATTTTTTGTTTCCTTTTCTTAATTTTTCCAGTTCTTCCAGATAGGTGCCAGCTCCCAGGACTACGCAGGTGAGTGGGTCAGGGGCGAGATTGACCGGAAGTTCAGTCTCTCTGCTCAATAGTTCAGGGAGCCCGGAGAGTAACGCTCCCCCTCCTACCAGAATGATTCCCCGGTCAACAAGGTCAGCAGACAACTCGGCAGGAGTATCCTCTAATGTGTCTTTGATCAGGCTTACAATAGTTCTGATTGGGCCTTTCAGTGCCTCGTGCATCTCCCCGGAAGAAACCTTGACAGTTTTGGGCAAGCCAGTACCAAGGTCGCGACCTTTAACTTTGATTGTCTTCTGTTCCTTTTCCGGCATAGCAGTACCAATCCTGATCTTCGTCTCTTCCGCTGTCCTTTCTCCGATTAATAAATTCCTCTCTTTTTTAAAATAGCTTATAATGGCCTCGTCCACTTCATCACCAGCTACTCGAACTGACCTGGAAAGCACCATCCCACCTAGAGAGATAACCGCCACTTCAGTCGTGCCCCCTCCGATATCGACTACCATATTCCCTGCCGGGTCCTGAACGGGAACTTCAGCACCGATAGCTGCGGCCATTGGTTCGTCGATTAAGTGTATCTCCCGTGCTCCCGCCTGTTCAGAAGCATCTCTAACCGCGCGCCTTTCCACTTCAGTAATACAGGAAGGAACTCCGATCACTACCCGCGGATGGAGTAAGCTCCGTCGGTTATGAACCTTCTTTATGAAATGTCGAATCATTTTCTCTGTTACTTCAAAGTCGGCAATAACTCCATCCCTCATAGGACGAAAAGCAGTTATATTGGCCGGCGTCTTGCCCACCATTTTCTTGGCTTCAGTACCCACCGCCAAAATATCTCCTGTGTCTTGATTTATTGCCACTACTGAAGGTTCCCAGAGGACAATACCTTGCCCTTTCACATATACAAGCGTAGTAGACGTCCCCAGGTCTATTCCCATATCATTAGAAAATAATCCTAAAAGAAAATTAAACATCCGCTTCTCCCTATTCCGACTTCTCCAAAGGGCCGCAAAGCTTAACCAAATCTACCCTCGCCCTATCCCCCTGTCGATAGCCCAATTTAATGATTTTTGTATAGCCTCCTGGCCTTTCCTTAAATCTCGGCACCAAAGTCTCAAATATTTTGCTGATGACTTCTTTATCCTTAATTTCCTTGTTTACTTCTCGAAAGCTATTCAATCCGCCCTTTTTTGCTTTAGTAATCACCTTCTCGGCGAACCTTCTCAGCTCTTTGGCTTTTTCTTCTGTAGTTACAATCTGTTCATGCCTGAATAGTGCCGTGGCAAGACTAATCAATAGCGCTTTACGCTCGCTTGTTGTGCGACCCAATTTTCTTCCAGCTCTTCCCTCACGCATACATCGATTCCTCTATTTCTTCTCTTTCTCTTTAACTTTTTCGGGGATAGCCATTCCCAAAGATAGCTCTACCCCTTTCTGTTTACCCAATTCGGCAATCTTTTTCTTTATTTCATTCAACGATTTCTTTCCGAAGTTTCGGAAACCCAGTAACTTATCCTCTGTCTGTTTTACCAGATCTCCAATAGTCTTAATTTTAGCGCGATTCAGGCAATTTATAGACCGAACAGTTAGCTCTATGATATTCACCGGAAGAGCCAAAACGGACTCCAGGACCTCCTCGGACTTCTCTTTCTCCGGCGGTTTCTCTTCTTCTTCAGGTTGCTCCTCAAAACCGATAAATATATTCAACGAATCTTTCAAAATTTTCGATGCGTACGCTAAAGCGTCAACCGGTTTTACGCTGCCATCAGTCCATATCTCCAGAATCAATCTGTCGTAATCGATTGATCGCCCCACGCGAGCATTTTCCACATCATAATTTACCTTTACCACCGGAGTAAAAATTGCATCAACAGATATCATCCCCAGTTCCTGATTGGCGCGGGGATTCTGTTCAGCAGGCAAGTATCCCCGACCCTTAGAAACTTCTATTTCCATCTCCAGGTTGGTATCTTTGTCCAGACTGGCTATATGGGTGGAGGGATTTAAGATTTCGATGTTACTATTTAGCTCAATGTCCTTTGCCGTTACTTCCCCTTTTTTTGTTGCCTTCAAATATATCTTTTCCGGCCCCTCACTGTAGAGTTTGAATCGAAGAGACTTCAAGTTCAGGATTATCTGGGTAACATCTTCAACCACGCCGGGTATTGTGGAAAACTCATGCATCACCCCCCTAATTTTTACACCGGTAACTGCCGCACCTTCCAACGAAGAAAGCAAGATTCTGCGTATCGAATTTCCAATCGTATGCCCGTAGCCTCTCTCGAATGGTTCGGCGCTAAACTTGCTATAACTATCGGTGGCGGTCTCTTCATCACAGATAATTCTTTTCGGCATCTGGAAATCTTTAAGCCTCATATTACCTACCCCCTAAAAGTTATAAATTATGAACCACAAATTAAAATTCAAAGAACCAGAACTTGCCATTGGGCTTTTTTCATAAATCATAATTTACTTGGAATATAATTCCACAATTAGCTGTTCTTGAACCGGGATGGAAATCTCTTCCCTCTTGGGAAGTTCCAATATTCTACCTGCATTAGTCGATGGGTCGAATTCCATCCAGGCAGGAAAACCCCGTTCTTTAGCCTTTTCCTGCGCAGCCTTGACAATTTCCAGCTGTTTACTCTTTTCATCCAAAGAGATTCTGTCGCCAATCTTCACCTGATAAGACGGAATATTGACACACCGTCCATTAACTCTGACATGTCGGTGCCTGACTAATTGACGCGCCTGATTTCTGGAGGAGGCAAATCCCAGACGAAAAACAATGTTGTCCAGTCTTAATTCCAATAGCCTGAGAAGGTTTTCACCCGGTAATCCTTTTTTCCTTTCTGCTGTTTTAAAGTATTTACGAAACTGTTTCTCCAGAATTCCCGACATTAGCCGGGCTCTCTGTTTCTCTCTTAATTGTATTCCGTACTCGGATAATCTTTCGCGTACCTCTCCCCGTTCACCAGAAACAGAAGCCTGTCTCTCAATGGGACACTTAGGGGAAAAACACCTTTCTCCCTTCAGGAACAGCTTTATCTTTTCCCGACGACACAATTTGCATACCGAACCATGATATCTAGCCACAACAACCTCCTTAACAAAATCACCAATTTAAAAATAGTTTGTGAAAAGCTCTTGGAATTTCAGCCAAAAAACGAGGACGACTCATTTGCTTCCAAGCAAAAATCTGTCCCAGCCCCGATGAAATCGGGGCGAGTTTATTTTTGCACCTTACAAAGTTCGAAGTTTTTTGGCGTTAAGAAATTCTTGAGCAATGAACAAACTATTTTTAAATTTTATCCTTTACACCCTTCTCTGTTTTGGTGGACGGCAACCATTATGGGGAATTGGCGTTACGTCTTTGATGCTGGTAATTTCCAATCCTGCTGATTGCAAGGAACGGATAGCCGTCTCCCTGCCCGACCCGGGTCCCTTCACGAAGACAGCAACCTGCTTCATACCCTGCTCAATTGCCTTTCTGGCAGTTGCCGTGGCTGCCAATTGGGCAGCGAAGGGAGTCCCTTTACGGGCTCCTTTGAACCCTGAGATTCCAGCTGAACCCCAGGCAATAGCGTTTCCGCTCTTATCAGTTATGGTGATTAGAGTATTATTGAAGGTAGCCTGAATATATGCCTTGCCTTCAAGTACATGCTTTGCCAGTTTCTCCTTCGGGGGAGCAGCTTTCTTTTCAGCCATGGTTTCTTTCGCTGCAGTAGCTTTTTTCTCAGCCATAACCTTTTTCGTGGAAGAAGCTTTCTTCTCAGCCATGTTTTATTCTTCTCCTTCCTTTACTTCTTTCTTGACAGTGCCGACTGTCTTTCTTCTGCCTCGCTTGGTGCGAGCATTAGTCCTTGTCCTTTGCCCCCGTACCGGCAATCCCCGACGGTGGCGTAGACCTCGATATGAGCCGATGTCAATCAATCTCTTAACGTTCCCCTGAACAATTCGCCTGAGCTCCCCTTCCACGCGGAAATTCCTCTGGATTATTGTCTGTATGGTGTTTATTTCACTTTCTGTCAGGTCCTTTACCCTGGTATCAGGCTTGACTCCTGCCTCGCGGAGAATCTCATTGGAGGAACTTCTCCCAATTCCATAAATATAAGTTAAACCAATCTCCACTCTCTTCTGCGAAGGCAATTCTACTCCTGCTATACGAGCCATACGCTACTCCTTTCTTCTTCATCCCGCCTCTCCCTGAGGGGCGGGGTTCACCCTTGCTTTTGTTTATGTCTGGGGTTGGTGCAGATTATTCTTATTACTCCTTTTCTCTTAATTATTTTACATTTTTTACATATCGGTCTAACGGAAGCTCTTACTTTCATTGAAAACCTCTACTTATGACGATAAACTATCCTTCCTCTAGTCAGGTCATACGGAGAAAGTTCTACCTTAACTTTATCCCCGGCCAGTATCTTGATGAAATGCATCCTCATCTTGCCGGAAATGTGAGCTAAAACCCTATGGCCATTATCCAGCTCAACCCTGAACATAGCATTGGGTAAAGCTTCGATGACTGTTCCTTCTACTTCAATCTTTTCTTCCTTTGGCATAGCCCCTCCTGAAAATAATTAATGCAGTTCCGTGAGTATCTCCGGGCCGTTATCCATAATTGCTACTGTATGTTCAAAATGGCAAGACAGACTGCCATCAGCAGTAACAACTGTCCAGTTGTCATCAAGAGTTTCTATCTCATATTCTCCCATATTAACCATAGGCTCAAGGGCAAAGACCATGCCTTCTTTCAAGTAGGGACCGGTAGACTTCTTCCCAAAATTGGGAATCTGAGGCTCCTCATGCATTTTCTGTCCAATTCCATGGCCTACTAAATCCCTGACTACGGAGAAGCCGTTACTTTCGGCGCATTCTTGAATTGCAGAAGATATATCGTAGAGTCTATTGCCCGCTACCATTTGACTAATTCCAGAAACCAAAGCACTCTTGGTAACTGCTATTAACCTTCGGGCGTCTTCAGATATATTTCCCACAGGCAAAGTTATGGCCATGTCGCTATAGTAACCCTGGTGAATAACTCCAAAGTCGAGGCTGATAATATCTCCCTCACGCAACCTGTAGCTTCCGGGAATTCCATGAACTATCTGGTCATTAACCGAAGTGCAGATGGAGGCGGGAAACCCTCGAAAACCGAGAAACGCGGAACGAGCCTTATGCATTTTTATCAAGGTAGAAGCAACTCTGTCCAGCTCCTTGGTAGTCACTCCCGGCTTTACCTTTTCTATCAACTTCTGAGAGAGCTGGGCAGCAATTTGGCCACTTCTTCTCATTTTCTCTATTTCTTTAGTAGATTTCAATATAATCATATATAGTTAGCCAGGACTTTTAGGCCTTCAACTGCCACCATCCAGCACTTTACATAACTCCTCAAAGACTTCATCTATGGTCCTGTTGGCATTAATTTTTGCCAGAAGACTACGACTTTGATAATACTCAATAAGAGGGTGTGTCTCTTTCTCGTAAGTCTTCATCCTTTCTCTTACTGTTACTTCCTTATCGTCTTCACGTTGAGACAATTGCGTCCCACACCCATCACATAAATCCGGAGTACGTGGCGGATTAAAAACCAAATGGAAAGTGGCTCCACAGCGAGGACAACTCCTCCTGCCACTCAACCGTTTAACTGCTTCCTCTTCACTTAGCTCCAGGTAAAGAACGCGATCGATGGCTATGTCACTCTCCTGAAGAAAACCATTTAACGATTCTGCCTGGGGAAGTGTGCGCGGGAAACCGTCCAGAATAAATCCTTTCTCGCAATCTTCTTCTCCCAGCCTCTTCCTTACGATTTCCACAGCAATCCTGTCAGGAACCAGCCCGCCCGAATGGATAATCTCTCGCGTTTCTCTATCCAGATAACCTTCCTCTCCCAAGCCCGCCCGCAGGATGTCTCCACTGGAAACATGGGGAAGACCATATTTTTCTGCAATCCTTTTCGCCTGGGTGCCCTTACCACTCCCAGGAGGACCTAAAAGAACTAACTTCATAATTAAAAAATCTCAATTATAGATTACCTGATATTAAAATATCTTCCTTTTATTCTCCCCTTCCTCATAAACCCTTCATAATGACGCATAATCAGATGAGATTCTATCTGGCCTATAGTATCTAAAGCAACTCCGACTACAATCAGTATTGCGGTCCCTCCAAAAATGGTGGCAAGCATAGGAGGAGCGTTAACCCAGCCTATAGGATATTGCGGAAGAATAGCGATACAGACCACAAATAATGCACCTGCCAGAGTGATTCTGGTCAATACCCGGTCAATATAGGAGGCTGTCGATTGTCCAGGCCTTATCCCGGGAATGAAACCACCCCACTTCTTCATATTCTCAGCCAGGTCATTAGGATTGAAGGTAATTGCCGTGTAGAAGTAACAGAAGAATATAATCAGACCGCCATACATAATTGTGTAAATCCACTGCCCGGGTCGCAGAAAACCACCAATTTTCTGCATAAGCGCGACATTGGGAAAGAACTGAGCAATGGTTGCCGGGAACATCATTATAGCCACAGAAAATATGACGGCAATTACTCCTGATTGGTCTACCTTGAGAGGAAGGAACGTGGATTGCCCTCCGTACATCTTGCGTCCAATAATTCTTTTGGCATACTGTACGGGAATCTTCCTCTGAGCCTGCTCCACCCAGACTACACTGGTAGTAATACCAAATACCAATACTGCCAAAAACAGGATTCCAAAGAGTGTCATCTCTTCACTTTGGAACAGACGAAAAGTATTCCCCACTGCCACCGGCAAACGGTCCACAATGCCGGCAAAGATAATAAGGGATATTCCGTTCCCCACGCCTTTCTCGGTAATCTGTTCTCCCAGCCACATAATAAACACAGTCCCGGTAGTCAAAGTCAAAATAGTTAGGAGTTGAAAACTTAGGCCGGGATTCTTTACTACAGAAGCTCCGGTTGGCGCTTTCATCGTTTGCATCCAGAAAGTCAATCCGAAAGACTGGATGGCGGCTATGAACAGCGTGGCGTAACGGGTTATCTGAGTAATCTTTCTTCTACCAAACTCTCCTTCTTTGGACAGTCTCTCAAGGTAGGGAACGGCCGTCTGTAGAAGGGACATAATAATAGAAGCGTTAATGTAGGGCATAATACCTAAAGAAAAAATGGATAATCTGTTGAGGGCTCCTCCGGAAAACATATCCAAAAAGCCGAATAGAGTTCCCCGTTGAGTCTCAAAAAAAGCTTTAAGCGCTGAGGCATCGATTCCTGGAGTAGGAATGGCTGCTCCCAACCTATATACTGCCAGAATTCCCAGGGTAAATATTATCTTCTTCTTCAATTCCGGTATCTTAAAAATATCAGCTACGCTCTTTAACATTGCCAATTCTCCTATTTGGCCAAAATTTCCACACTGCCCCCTGCTTTTAAAATCTTCTCTCGGGCACTCTTGCTAAAGCCAGCCACTTTTACCTTCAACTTTTTTGTTATCTCCCCGCTTCCCAGAATCTTTATTGGCAAATCTTTGTTCACTAATCCTTTCTGTTTAAGGGTGGAAGGGGTAACTTCCTCATTATCATTAAATTTTTCCTCCAGACTTCTCAGATTCACTATGTTATATTCCTTCTTGAAGATTCCGGTAAATCCTCTCTTGGGCAGACGCCGAATAAGAGGCATCTGACCCCCTTCAAAACCGAGGCGTACTCCTCCCCCTGAGCGGCTTTTCTGCCCTTTAGTTCCACGACCGCTTGTGCCGCCGTGACCCGACCCCGGGCCCCGGCCTACTCTTTTCTTCTTATGTTTACTACCGATATCAGGAGTGAGCTCCGAAAGTTTCATTTCTCCATCCTTCACAATTCTTCTGCCTTCTTGCCTCTAACCTCTGCAACCATCTCCTTCGTCCTCAGGCTTTCCAGTCCTTGCATTGTAGCATAAACTACATTAATTGGATTATTCGACTTAAGCGATTTAGTGAGAATATCCTTTATACCTGCTGCTTCCACTACAGCTCTTACCGGACCCCCCGCTATTATCCCGGTTCCCGGGCTGGCAGGCTTTAACAGCACCCGTCCAGCTCCAAAGCGACCGATTACCTCATGAGGAATCGTGGTGCCTCTCAGAGGAACAGCAATGAGCTTCTTTTCGGCTCTTGCTGTGCCTTTTTGAATAGCAGACTGAACTTCTCTTGCCTTGCCCATCCCACAACCCACATAACCATTCCCGTTCCCCACAACTACCAGCGCAGTAAAGCCAAACCGTTTACCTCCCTTGACTACTTTAGCCACTCTATTAACACTTACCACTATCTGTTTTAGTTCTAAACCTTCTGCACTAATCCTTGCCAACTTATCTCCTCTCTATCCTCTCAATATTTGAAAGATAGTCTGTGAAGAGCACTGGGAATCTTAGCCAAAAAACGAGGACGACTCATTCTCTTTCAAGCAAATCATTGTTTGATCCCCGATGAAATCGGGGAGAGTTTTGATTTGCGCCCTGCAGAGTCCGAAGTTTTTCGGCGTTAAGAAATTCCTTGGCTATGAACAAACTATTTTTCAAAATTTTAATCCGCTTTTGCGGCAAGCTTCAGCCAGGCTCTTTACTCTCCCATGGTAATTATATCCACTCTTGTCGAACGCTACCCTCTTAACGCCTGAGGCTTTCGACTTCTCACCGATTAGTTCCCCCACCAGAGCTGCCGCCTCGCTCTTTTTCAATTTCTGAATTTTCTTTTTGATTTCTGGAGAAAGCGTGGAAGCTGCCACAATTGTCTTACCACGCTGGTCATCTACTATTTGGGCATAAATGTGCCGCAAACTTTTATGGACACATAGTCTGGGATGGGACTTCGTTCCCCAAATCTTCTTCCTTACTCTCAGGTGTCTCCTTTTTCTTCGAGCTGAACGGGTAACCAAACTATTTCCCTCCCTTGGGAGCTCCGGCAGTTACTGCGGCAGCTTTGCCTACTTTCCTTTTGATATGTTCGTCTACGTATCGGATCCCTTTCCCCTTATAAGGCTCAGGCGGTCTGAACCTTCTTATCTTAGCAGCAACTTCACCCACCAGTTGCTTATCGATCCCGGAAACCATAATTTGTGTCTGCTTCTCCACTTTTATGTCGATTCCTTCAGGTAATGAAAATTTTACCGGATGAGAATAACCCAATTGTAAATTTAAGATTCTGCCCTCTAACTTTGCTCTATAACCCATGCCTGTAATAATCAGTTCTTTGCGAAAACCTTTGGTTACTCCTATAATCAGATTATTAATAAGACTGCGAGCCAATCCATGGAGCGAACGATAGTATTTATTATTAGAAAGCCTTTCTACAAGAATTTGGCCATCCTTTTTGGTAACTTTTATTTTGGGATACAGTTTTTGAGCCAGTCTTCCTAAAGGACCACTCACTTCCACGAGGTCCCCGCTTATTTTTACTTCCACTCCCTCTGGCACGGCAATCGGTTTTTTACCTGTTCTGGACATCTCCCTCACCACACATAACAGATTACCTCTCCGCCAAGGTTCGACTCCCGACATTTCTTGGCACTCATCACTCCCTGAGAAGTTGAAATAATCGCCACGCCGAGTCCCCTGTATACCCGGGGAAGCTCATCGGCCCCACAATAGAACCTTCTCCCTGGCCGAGAAATTCGCCTAAGACCCTTAATAACCCTGTCCTGCTCCGGAGTATACTTCAGGTAAACTCTCAAAATCCCCTGTTTGCGGTCGGAGATAAACTTATAGTTAGCTATATATCCTTCCTCTTTCAAAACTTTTACTATTTTCTCTTTTAACTTTGATGCGGGAATATCTACTTTCCCTTTCATCTTTTGATTGGCGTTACGAATCCTCGTAAGCATATCTGCAATGGGATCAGAAATAGACAATCTATTTCCTCCTTTTTACCAGCTGGATTTTATCACTCCCGGGATTTCTCCCTGTCGCGCCAACCTGCGGAAACAGATTCTGCACAGCGCAAAGTCGCGCATATATCCTCTCGACCTACCGCAAAGACGGCAGCGATTATACTTTCTTGTACCAAACTTTACTGACCGTTTGGCCTTGGCAATTAGACTCTTCTTCGCCAAAAAATCCTCCTTCTGTGAATCTACCGTTAATTCCCAACATGTGAAAATAGTTTGTGAACAGCTATATGCCCCTAATGCGAAGGGATTTGGTTGCAGCGAGCATTAGAATTCTTAGCCAAAAATCGAAGAAAAGAGTTTATCCCCACCAGGGGGAAACTCCTGAGATTCTTGGCCGTGCTCGAAGAGTAAGAAATTGTCAGCGAGCGAACCAAATCCCGAGCACATTCCTCAAGCGATGAAAAAACTATTTTCAAAGATCTATGTCTTTCGAAAAGGCATACCGAAAAGGTTCAATAACTCATATGCCTCGTCTCTATTTTTGGCCGTGGTTACTATGCTTACGTTTAATCCTTTGATTTTACCGACTTTATCTATGTTAATCTCAGGAAAAATTGTATGCTCCTGAATTCCCAGATTATAATTTCCCTGACCGTCAAATCCATCACGGGAAACTCCCCGAAAATCACGGACCCTGGGCAATGCCACATTAATCAAACGATCCAGAAACTCATACATCATAGCTCCGTGGAGGGTGACTTTGCATCCTATGGGCATTCCTTTGCGGAGTTTAAAGTTGGAAATCGACTTTTTCGCCCTGGTCACAATGGGCTTCTGTCCTGTTATCGCTGCTAACTCTCCCACTGCTTCGTCCAAAACCTTAATATCCTCTCTTGCTATGGAGACTCCCATATTTATTACTATCTTATCTATTCTGGGCACTTCCATAATATTTTCATACTTTAGGCGTTCCATCAGTTGCGGAATCATCTTTTTCTTATATAATTCTACTAACCGCGCCATCTTGCTTTCCCTATACTATCATTTCTCCACATCTTCGGCAAACTCTTATCTTCTTACCATCACTTAAGTGGTCTATCTTCACTCGGGTGGGCTGGTTACATTTGGGACAAATCAACTGTACATTGGAGATATGAATGGGAGATTCTTTTTCGGTAATCCCACCTGGCGTAGTCTGTGTTGCCCGGGCATGCCTTTTTATGAAATTTATCTTGCTTACTACCACCCGGGAAGCTGCAGGAAACACTTTCAGGACTTCGCCTTTTTTGCCTTTGTCTTTACCCGCCTTTACTACTACCTTATCCTTCTTTCTAATCGGCAACATATCAATTTCCCTTATACCACTTCCGGAGCCAGAGAGATTATCTTGGTGAATCCCTTATCTCTCAGTTCACGGGCAATTGGCCCAAAAATTCGAGTTCCCCTGGGTTCGTTGTTGGCGTCCACAATTACTGCACCGTTTTCATCAAATTTGACATAGGAACCATCGGGTCGGCGTATCCATTTCTTCATTCTAACAATCACTGCCCTTACAACCTCCCCTTTCTTAATCGCAGCGTCTGGCAAAGCATCTTTTACTGAAGCCCTGATTATATCACCTACTACTGCATATCTTTTCTTAGTTCCGCCCAGGACCCCTATGCAGGCAATTTTTCTCGCTCCTGTATTGTCGGCTATATTTAATCGAGTGCGCATCTGTATCACGTTAAATTTCCTCTGCCTTCTCCAGGACTTCCAGAACTCGCCATCTCTTTCTCTTACTCAAGGGTCTAGTTTCGGCGATTCTCACCTTATCCCCTACGTGGGATTCGTTCTTGGGATCATCCACCATAAATTTCTTTCTTCTTTTAATAACCTTTTCATATTGAGGATGCCTGAACAATCTTTCCACCGCTACTATTCTGGTCTTCTCCATCTTATCACCGACCACTCTACCAATCCTGATCTTTCGTCTTGCTTGACCTTCTCTCATCCTTTCTCCCTTTGTTCTTCTCTTTCCTTAGATAGTTTACTCTCTGCCAGAACTGTCTTAATCCGTGCAATATCTCTTCGCATAAGCCTGATTTCCAGGGGATTCTTCAATTGACCTGAGGCGTTTTTGAATTTCAACTGAAATAGTTTCTGCACAGTCTCGTTTAACTTCTGCTCTAATTCGGCTACACTCAATTCTCGCAACTTACTCGCTTTCATCTCTTTTTCTATCAGCCCTTTCAAACATTAAAAATCCTATCATTCCCCTCTTGCCAAAAACGCTGTCTTTACCGACAATTTATGACTGGCCATCTTCATCGCTATTTCTGCCTCAGGCCTTTTAACCCCTTCGATTTCAAAGAGAACCCTCCCCGGCTTGACCACAGCTACCCACCCGGACGGGGCACCCTTTCCTTTTCCCATGCGCGTCTCTGCTGGTTTCTTGGTAATCGCCTTGTCGGGAAAAATTCTAATCCACACTTTTCCGCCTTTCTTTAAAGAGCGGGTCAAAGCTACTCGCGCAGCCTCAATCTGTTGCGCTGTCAGCCAGGCGGGCTCGAGAGCTTGTAATCCAAACTCGCCAAAATTTATCTTATTTCCGCGTAAAGCTATGCCCTTCCTCACTCCCCGCTNNATCCTTTTCACTCTTTTCTTCTTTTTCTTCTTTTTTTTCTTCTTTTTCTTTTTTCTCTTCTTTTTGAGCAGGTTCGCTAACCTCCCCCTGTGGAGCCTTTTTGGTGAGCTCCTCCTTAAAAATCCAAACCTTAACTCCAATCTGACCATACGTGGTAAAGCTTTCAGCAAAGCCATAATCGATATCGGCTCGAAAAGTCTGCAAAGGAATACGTCCCTCTTTCAGCCACTCGGTACGGGCTATCTCTGCCCCGCCAAGCCGACCACTAACGCATACCTTAATCCCTCCTGCTCCGCCATCCATTGCCCGGGAAATTGCCCTCTTCATTACTCTCCGATAAGGCATTTTCTTCTCCAACTGCATGGCAATCCCTGCAGCCACAACCTGAGCGTCCAGTTCCGGTTTCCTTATGGGGATAATGTTAATAAACACTTTCTGATCTGTTAATTCTTCTAAATCCGTTCTTAAATTCTCAATATCAGCACCTCTCTTGCCAATCACCACTCCTGGTCTTGCCGTATGGATATCGACTCGCAAAGATTTACCCGCGCGCTCGATTCTTACTTTGCCCACTCCAGTCTGATGAAGCTTCTTCTTAATAAACTCCCTTATAGTTATATCTTCGTGGAGCATCTGGCGAAGGTTCTTCCCTCCAAACCATTTTGCATCCCAGCTCTTAATGAAACCGAGACGACTTCCCACTGGATGAACTTTTTGTCCCATTTTTCTACCCCCTTGCAAGAGCCTTACGACTCTCCACAGCTATATGTATATGGCAAGTTTTCCTTTGATAAATAGCTCCTCGACCCATAGCCCGAGGCCTTAAACGTTTCAACACAGGGCCTTCTCCAACATATGCTTCTACGATATATAGATTCGGTTCGTCTCCAGGTGTTCTGGTATTGGCCACTGCTGATTTTAATACTTTCTCCACAGCCTTAGCTGCCCGTCGCCGGGTAAATTTTAAGATTTGATAAGCCTCCAGTACCCCTTTACCTCGAATCAAATCCAAGACCCGACCGACTTTCCTGGGGCCTAACCTTACAAATCTGGCTATTGCCCTTGTTGCCACTCGATAAACTCCTTATTTTAAGTTAGCGCCGTAATCTCTTTGGTATGGGCCGCACCATGGCCCTTGAAAAATCTTGTGGGAGCAAACTCTCCCAACCGATGGCCCACCATATTCTCAGCCAAATAGATAGGAATGAATTTCTTCCCATTATAGACTGCTATAGTATGCCCGACAAATTCAGGAGCTATTACCGAACTTCTTGCCCATGTCTTTATTACCTTCTTTTGACCGGAGGCATTCATCTGTTCAATCTTTTTCAGAAGTTTCTCGTCCACATAGGGCCCTTTTTTGGTAGACCTGGACACTTTTACTTTCTCCTTTTCAGAATTAGTGCATCGGACCTCTTCTTTTTTCTCGTTTTGAAGCCCTTAGATAGCTGTCCCCAAGGAGCGCGAGGCAAATTGCGGCCTTTACTCTTGCCCCGGCCACCTCCCAGGGGATGGTCAACGGGATTCATTGCTACCCCCCTCACTGTTGGTCGAATACCCAGACGGCGCCTGATTCCTGCGCTCCCCAACTTAATACTCGCACGTTCAATGTTTCCCAATTGCCCAATAGTAGCTCTACAATCGAGAGAAGCAAGTCTAATTTCCCCGGAAGGGAGTTTCAATTGAGCAAATTTGTCTTCTTTAGCAATTATCTGGGCAGATGACCCGGCACTTCTAGCCAGCTGACCACCAGAGCCCGGCCTTAATTCGATATTATGAACCATCGAGCCCACGGGCATGTTTCTCAAGGGGAGACTGTTGCCCGTAGTAATAGAGGCAGAATCTCCACTCTCCACGGTATCACCCACTCGCAAGCCAAGAGGCTGAAGAATGTATCTTTTCTCTCCATCAGCATATTGCAAAAGAGCAATTCGACAGGAACGATTGGGGTCGTATTCTATGGCAATAACCTTGGCCGGGATGTTAAACTTATCTCTTTTAAAATCTATGATTCTGTACTTTCGTTTGTGACCGCCTCCCCTATGCCTGGACGTAATCCGTCCGGAAGCACTCCTGCCCCCACGGGAACGCAGACCAACCGTTAGCGATTTCTCTGGCTCGGTCTTGGTAATTTCATCTCTGGCCACTCTTGTTGTAGCAAGCCTGCGAGCTGGCGATGTAGGTTTATATTTCTTTATTGCCATTTCTTTCCCCTCACCTAACAACATCTAAAAGATGGTTTGTGAATAGCGTTTTGGAATTTTAGCCAAAAAACAACCTATTCCCCTAATGCGAAGGGATTTGGTGTAGCGAGCATTAGAATTTTTAGCCAAAAAATCGAAGAAAAGAGTTTAGCCCCGCGAAGATGGGGGAAACTCCTGAGATTTTTGGCGGTGCTCAAAGAGCAAAAAATTCTCAGGGAGCGAACCAAATCCCGAGCAAATCCCTATGCTCCTTCAAACATTCTTATAGTATTTCCCGGTTTAAGGGTAACCACTGCTTTCTTTCTTCTCGCTCTATATCCTTCGTGAATTCCCAACCTCTTCTTTTTACCTCCCAGATTGGACGTATTTACTTTAATCACTTCCACCTTGAAAAGCTCCTCCACAGCCCTCTTAATTTCAGTCTTACTGGCCCCGAGAGACACAAATAAAGTGTACTTGTTCTCCTCTCCGCGAAGAGTTGTAGATTTCTCCGTTATAACCGGACCCTTAATTATCTGATATGGATCAAACATTCAGGATAATCCCTCCACAATTGCTGCTATGGCGTCACGAGTAATAATTATTTTTTCATAATTCAACAGGTCGTGTATATTGATACTTTGAACGGGAATAAATTTGACTTTGGGTAAATTAGCGAAAGCCCTCGACAAATTTGCATCCCTGTTTTTTGCAATTACCAGAGTCCCTACCAAAGCCCCCATCTTTTCCAATAGCGCTTTTGCTTTTTTGGTCTTTCCCTCTTCCAGCGTTAACGAATCTATAACTCTAAGACCATTCTCACGGATCTTTTCTGATAGGACCTGCTTTATGGCGTTTCTTCTTTTCTTCTTAGGAAAAGCTATCCTGTATGAACGGCCCTTGGGCCCGAAAGTAATACCTCCATGACGCCACAAAGGGGAACGAATACTTCCCGCCCGTGCCCTGCCTGTGCCCTTTTGCCGCCAGGGTTTAGCTCCCCCTCCGGTAACTTCTGCTCTCGTCTTGGTGCAAGCTGTCCCCTGCCTGGCCATCGCCAACTGACTAAGCAAAGCCTCATGGACCAATCCTGAATTTAACTTCTTTCCAAAAATTTCCTCGGGCAGGCTAATCTTACCCACATTTTCTCCCTTGGAATTGAGTAGATCTACTTCCGGCATTAATTCCTCTCTTCTCTATACCAGCGCTTAACTCTGTTTCTCCTCTTTCTTTTGTTTTTCCTGTGTCTGTTGTGGTTCTTTTTTCTCCTGTTTCTTCTTGGTCTCCTGTTTTTCCTGTGTCTCTTGTTTCTTCTGCTTTTCTTCTTTTTTTTCTTTCTCTTTTTTCTCTGGTAACTCTTGTTTCTCCTGTATCTCTCGTATCTCTTGTTTTTTGCTTCTGGATATAACAACCAGACCTTTCTTAACCCCGGGGATGGCTCCTTTAACCAAAATTAGATTCTCTTCCGGAATAATCTTTACTACTTCCAGTTTCTTCGCCACACTCGAGTTTCCGCCCATCCTCCCGGCCATCTTGGTCCCAGGAAGAACCCGCGAGGGGAATGAACTTGCGCCAATTGAACCCACCCTTCGGTGATGACTGGAACCGTGAGAAGCAGGGCCACCTCTAAATCCCCAACGCTTCACACCACCGGCAAAGCCCTTACCTTTTGAAGTGCCCTTGACATCTACATAGTCTCCAACCTTGAACAAATCTACCTTGATCTCCTGGCCAAGTTGATATTCGTCTACATTCTCAACGCGAAATTCCCTCAAATATTTCAGAGAGCCAACCTTTGCTTTCTCAAAATGGCCTTTTTCTGGCTTATTTAAGCTCTTTTCTTTTATTTCACCGTATCCTAATTGAATAGCATTATAACCCTCTCTGGAATCGCTCTTCTTCTGCACTACGAAACAGGGACCTGCCTTAATTACTGTAACAGGAAGTGCTTTCCCTTTCTCAGAAAAGACCTGGGACATTCCCACTTTCTCGCCAAGAATCCCTACCATCATTCACATCCTTCCTTGTTGTTTTCCTAAAGTTTTATCTCTACGTCTACCCCGGCGGGAAGATTTAATTTCATAAGTGAGTCTATTGTCTGAGGAAGTGGCTCAAGTATGTCCACCAGCCTCTTGTGAATTCGCATTTCAAACTGTTCCCTCGACTTTTTGTCTATGTTGGTAGACCTGAGAACCGTGTACTTACGAATTTTAGTGGGCAACAGAATCGGTCCTGAAATTTTCGCTCCCGTCCTCTTAGCCGTTGCTACAATCTCCTTTAGAGACTGGTCAAGCATCTTGTGGTCGTAAGCCTTAAGCCGTATCCTGATCCTCTGACTAGCCATCTTCTAACTCTAATCCCTCCTATTAACAATTAACTCGGGACATTTGAAAGATCGTTTGTGAAGAGCTATTGAATTCTTCAGCCAAAAATCGAAGAAAAGAGTTTAGCCCCGCGGAAACGGGGGAAACTCCTGAGATTTTTGGCGGTGCTCACAGAGCAAAAAATTCTCAGCGAGCGAATCAAATCCCGAGCTATTTTATTATTTCCGAAATTACTCCTGCACCAACAGTGTGCCCGCCTTCCCTGATGGCAAACCTCAACTCCTTCTCCATGGCTATGGGTGTTATCAGCTCTGCCTCAAGGTTGATGTTGTCTCCCGGCATCACCATCTCTACCTTCTCCGGAAGTTTCACCACTCCCGTTACATCTGTCGTCCGAAAATAGAACTGCGGACGATACCCCGGGAAAAATGGCGTGTGCCTGCCCCCTTCTTCCTTGGTCAATACGTATACCTGACCTTTGAACTTGGTATGGGGTGTTATTGTCCCCGGTGCTGCTACCACCTGCCCTCTCTCTATCTGCTCCTTCTCTATTCCTCTCAGAAGTACTCCTATGTTGTCTCCTGCTCTCCCTTCATCCAAAGTCTTCCTGAACATCTCTACCCCGGTAACCACACTCTTCCTCGTCTCCTGTATCCCTACTATCTCTACGTTGTCCCCTACCTTTACTTTCCCTCTCTCCGCTCTCCCTGTGGCTACTGTCCCTCTACCGGTGATGCTGAATACATCCTCTACGCTTAACAAAAATGGCTTGTCTATATCCCTCTTGGGATCAGGTATGTAATCATCTATTGCCTTCAAAAGTTCAACTATGGGCTTGCATTTTGGACAATCCTCTTTACCGCAACCACAGCTTAACGCTTCTGTAGAACTCCCCTTTATTACCGGTATCTTATCTCCGGGAAATTCATACTTCGTCAGAAGGTCTCTCACTTCCAGCTCTACTAAATCCAGCAGTTCCTTATCATCTACCTGATCGGTCTTATTAAGAAATACCACTATTGCCGGAACCCCTACCTGACGGGCTAATAGAATGTGCTCCCTGGTCTGCGGCATCGGCCCATCTGCTGCACTCACTACCAGAACTGCCCCGTCCATTTGCGCCGCCCCGGTTATCATGTTCTTCACATAGTCCGCATGCCCGGGACAATCTATGTGCGCATAGTGCCTCTTCTCTGTCTCATATTCCAGATGAGCGATGGCAATGGTTAACCCCCTCTCCTTCTCCTCAGGCGCATTGTCAATCTCATCTACCTTCTTGGGTACTGCCTTCCCCTCCTTTGACAAACAGAGAAGAATTGCCGCAGTAAGCGTCGTCTTCCCATGGTCCACGTGTCCAATTGTCCCCACATTTACGTGTGGCTTGGTTCGTACAAATTTCTCCTTGGCCATCTTTTTACCTCCCTCTGTTTATTCTTAAATTCCTTCGATAATCTTTCTTGTTAACTCTTCTGAAACCTCCTCATAATGGGAGGGCTCCATACTATAAGTCGCCCTGCCTTGTGTTAGAGACCTCAAACTGGTAGCATATCCGAACATCTCTGCCAGGGGGGCAAAACCATCTACTATCCCCATTTGACTCCGTCTATCTATCCTTGTTATTTTTGTCCGGCGAACGTTAAGGTCGTCAAGCACATCCCCTAAATAGCTCTCTGGTACCACCACCTCCAACTTCATAACCGGTTCTAACAAAACAGGCGAAGCGTTCCTCATCCCCTCATGGAGAGCTATGGCAGCAGCGTTCTTAAATGCCAGGTCTGAGGAATCCACTTCATGAAAACTACCGTCCACTAATGTTACTTCCAGGTCAACTACTGGATATCCAGCCAGCACGCCCGCATCCATTGCTTCGCGAACTCCCTTTTCTACAGAAGGAACGTATTCCTTGGGAATCCTTCCTTCTTTTACCTTGTCAATAAACCGGAATCCAGAGCCCTTCTCCTGGGGCTTCACCTTTAAAACAACATGCCCATACTGGCCACGACCGCCAGTCTGTTTAATATATTTCCCTTCCTGTTTGAAAGCCTGGGTGATAGTCTCTTTATATGCTACCTGTGGCTTGCCCACATTTGCTTCCACTTTGAAATCCCTCAACATGCGATCGACAAGAACTTCCAGATGGAGTTCTCCCATGCCGGAAATTATCGTCTGTCCCGTCTCAGGATGGACCTTTACTTTAAAACTGGGATCTTCACTCGCCAGGGTATTCAAAGTTGTAATCAACTTCTGTTCATCAGTTTTAGTCTTCGGCTCAATGGCTAAGAAAATGACCGGTTCGGGAAAATGTATTGCCTCCAGAATTATTGGCCGATGCTGAGCACAGAGGGTATCTCCGGTTACAGTATTCTTAAGCCCCACCACAGCAGCAATATCACCGGCATATACCGTCCCGATATTTTCTCTGCGATTAGCGTGCATTCGCAAAATACGAGTTACTCTCTCCTTTATATCTTTAGTAGCATTATATAAATAGGAGCCTGCTTTTACTGACCCCGAATAGACGCGAACAAAAGTCAATTTCCCCACATAGGCATCAGCCATTATTTTGAATGCTAAAGCAGAAAAATTCTCTTCATCGCTGGGTTCTCTCTTCTCTTCCTTTTGGCCGCGGGGATTAACCCCTGATATGGCCGGCAAATCTTTTGGGGAAGGCAAATAATCGACTACCCCGTCCAGAAGCATCTGCACTCCCTTATTCTTCAGCGCCGACCCACAGAAGACAGGAATCATCTTAACTGCCAGCGTCGCCTTACGCAGGGCAGCAATTATCTCCTCATTTCCTATATCTTTGCCATGAATGTATTTGTCTAATAAGCCATCGTCCACTTCCGAGAGAGCTTCCAGTAGCTCTTCCCGGTACTTTCTTGCCGCGGGAACAAATTCCTGGGGAATATCTGTCTCCTCAAAAGTTACTCCCAGGTCCTCTCCTTTGTACACTCGAGCCTTCATCTTGATCAGATCGATGACTCCTCTGAAATCATCCTCTTTACCGAGAGGGATTTGCACGGGATAAGCCTTTGTCTTCAACCTCTCCCTCATCTTGTCTACTACCCAGAAGAAGTCACTCCCCACGCGGTCGAGCTTATTGACAAAAGTTATCCGGGGAACACTATATCTATCTGCCTGTCTCCAAACTGTTTCTGACTGGGGCTCAACTCCTTCCACCCCGCAGAAAATCACTATGCATCCATCCAGTACTCTTAAGGACCTCTCTACTTCTACAGTGAAGTCAACATGGCCAGGAGTATCGATAATATTTATTCGGCAATCCCGCCAGTGGCAGGTAGTAGCTGCTGAAGTAATGGTAATACCTCTCTCCTGCTCCTGTTCCATCCAGTCCATTGTTGCCGTGCCTTCGTGTACTTCGCCCATCTTGTAAATCTTTCCAGTATAGTACAGAATCCTTTCAGTAGTTGTAGTTTTGCCGGCATCAATATGGGCAACAAGTCCTATATTCCTCACTTTTTCTAAAGGGAAATCTCTTCGCATAATTAAACATAGCCTTAAAAACTTAAACGAAAAAGGGGGTTGACCCCTTTTCCCCTCTTTCTTTACCAACGATAGTGAGCAAAAGCACGGTTAGCCTCAGCCATTTTGTGCAGGTCTTCTTTCTTCTTCACCGCCAAGCCTTCACTATTCGCAGCGGCAACTAGCTCCTCAGCCAGTCTTTCGGACATACGCTTGCCCTTCCGTAGTCTGGCAAACTGGATTATCCAGCGCATTGCCAAGTCGACCGAACGTTCTGACCTTACCTCAACCGGAACCTGATATGTGGCTCCACCGACCCTTCTTGCTTTTACTTCCAAAACAGGCTTCACATTACCTAAAGCTTTATTGAATGCATCCATCGGGGGGAGGTTGAGTTTCTTCCCCGCACTCTCCAGAGCCTGGTAAACAATTTGTTCGGCTACTCTCCTTTTTCCCTTCAACATTATCCTATTTATTAATTTAGTTATAAGGGGACTATTGTAAATAAAATCGGTCTCTATTTGTTTCCTTTTTACTTTTCCTTTTCTCGGCAAGTCCCGAACCTCCCTTGTTAGGCTGCTGGTGCTTCTGGTGCTGCGGGAGCTGCTGGCGGTGCCGTACCTTTTACTCTCTTTGTTCCGTAACGAGAGCGTCCCTTTTTCCTATCGGTCACCCCGGCAGTATCTAAAGTGCCTCGCACCACATGGTAACGCACCCCTGGCAAATCCTTCACTCTGCCACCTCGAATCAAGACTATGGAATGCTCTTGCAAGTTATGCCCTATTCCGGGTATGTATGCAGTCACTTCCATGCCGTTACTCAATTTCACACGTGCTACTTTTCTAAGCGCTGAATTGGGCTTCTTGGGTGTCGTAGTATAAACACGAATACAAACCCCTCTCTTTTGAGAACACCCGCCTAATGCGGGTGTCTTTGCTTTTTGCTTTATTCTTTTTCTACCTTTTTTTATTAACTGGTTGATTGTAGGCATCTCTAATCCCGCGTTTCGCCCCCTTTCATCTCAAAGATCCTTCAGGTTTCCAACTCTTTCTGATAGTTAGACATTCCCGTGCCTGCAGGAATTAACCTTCCTATTATGACATTCTCCTTCAATCCTTGCAAATCATCACTCTCGCCAGAGAGAGTAGCGTTTGTCAAAACCCGCGTGGTCTCCTGGAAACTGGCAGCAGAGATAAAGCTTTCACTGGAGAGAGCAGCCTTAGTTATACCTAAAAGAACCGGGCGGTATTGAACGGGCTTCTTACGCTTAGACCTAAGCTTCTTATTTTCTTCTATAACTCTCGCTTTCTTAACTGTCTCTCCCACGAGAAACCTGCTATCCCCACTATCTTCGATACGAACGTTAGAGAGCATCTGCCGCACAATAGTTTCAATGTGCTTGTCGTTAATTTTGACTCCCTGCAACCTATACACTTCTTGTATCTCGTTAACCAAATATTCTTGTGCCTCTTTATCTCCTTTTACCCTGAGAATGTCACGCGGGTTGACTGGACCGTCAGTTAAAGGAGCTGCCTCCGCTACTCTGTCTCCCTCGTAAACAACTAAATGGCGGTCTGGCGGTATGGGATATTCCTTAGGCTCCCCTATATCAGGGATAACCGTCACTTTAAATGCTCCCTTCTTAGTAGTGCCCAGTTTTACCGCGCCGCTAATTTCAGAGATAACTGCACTGTTTTTGGGATTTCTGGCTTCGAATAGGTCGGAGATTCTGGGCAACCCACCAGTAATATCACGTGGCTTGTAATCGACCTGGGGGATTTTGCACAGAACATCTCCCTGAGAAACTCCAGCTCCGTCTTCCACTACAATGTGCGTATCCACAGGTAAAAGGTAAGACCCCAATTTTTTTCGATTCTTATCAATTACTTCTATTCGCGGCCTGAGTTTCTCAGAACGGTAGGGAATAATTACCCTTTCTTTTAAACCTGTATTTCGGTTTATCTCCTCGTGCAGGCTTACGCCATCAATAATATCTTCCAATCTAACCTTGCCAGAAACTTCGGAAATGATGTGCATGGAATAAGGATCCCACTCTGCCAAAAGCTCTCCTTTTTTAACTCTCTTATTCTCTTTAACTTTCAACCGTGCACCGTAAGGCACCAATTGATATTGTTCTTTACTTTGCCTCTTTGAAGATTTAACACTTATCTCACCATTACGACTAACCACAATCAGCTGTTCCTGTTTATTCTTTATTGTGCGGATGTTATGGTATTTAATTATTCCTTCATCTTTAGCTACAATTGATGACTTCTTCACCGGTCCTGTAGCAGTCCCTCCAATATGAAAGGTTCTGAGAGTAAGCTGCGTCCCGGGCTCGCCAATAGATTGTGCAGCAACGATCCCCACAGCCATGCCAATTTCCGCCAGATTTCCTGTAGTCAAATCTATACCGTAGCACTTAGAGCAAATGCCATTCGTGGACTCACAGGTCAAAACTGAACGGATTCTAATCCGTTCAATATCAGATTCCTGGATCTTCCTAGCTATCTCGGGATTAATTATTTGTCCTCCTTCTACAATCACCTCATCGGTTAAGGGATGGGCGACCCTATCAATGCTCATACGCCCTACGATGCGCTCACTTAAAGATTCGATAAGCTCATCGCCTTCTTTCAATTCACTCACGCGCACGCCATTCATTGTGCCACAGTCTTCCTCGCCAATTACGATATTATGGGCAACATCAATGAGTCTCCTGGTAAGGTATCCAGCATCCGCGGTTTTCAGGGCTGTATCGGCTAAGCCTTTGCGTCCCCCGTGTGTGGATATGAAGTATTCCAGAACCGTCAGTCCTTCCCTGAAGTTAGATTCAATGGGAGATTCTATAATTTCTCCCACTTTACCGGTAACTCTCTTTTCCGGCCGGGCCATTAACCCACGCATACCGGCAAGTTGTCTAATCTGCTGAACAGAACCCCGTGCTCCAGATTCAGCCATAAGGTATATGGAGTTGAACTTAGGATTCCCCTTCTTAGCCACCTCCAGCCCCTGGTTCTTTAACTCCATAAACATAGTATCCGCAATTCTATTGGTCACGCTGGTCCAGATATCGATAATATTATTATACCTCTCCGCCTCGGTAATCAAACCCTGCTTGTAGTTCGATTCAATCCTCTTCACCTGAGCCCTGGCCGATTCCAATAACTGTTCCTTCATCCGCGGAGTTCTCATATCATCGATGGAGATGGTGATTCCGGATTTGGTAACATATCTAAAACCCAATGCTTTGATTTCATCCAGCAAAGCCAACGTCCTGTAATTGCCCAGCCGGTGGAAACACTTCTGGATTAAATCTGCCAGGGTTTTCTTATCGATTACTGTGTTGACAAAGCGAAGTTCCTCGGGGATCACCTGGTTGAATAGAATTCTGCCTACAGTTGTATAGTCTTTCCACCTGTCAGGATTAATGAAATCTTCTCTATCCCAGTCGTCCCGCTCTCTAATTTTATTAATTCCTCTCACTTTTATCCGGGCGTGAAGATCGACTTCACCCTCCTCATGGGCTACGGCGACTTCGTCTACGCCGGCAAAGATGCGTCCTTCTCCTTTTACTCCTTTCTTCTCTTTAGTCAAATAACAGCACCCTAAGACTATGTCCTGTGTAGGCGTTACAATCGATTGTCCATTGGCGGGAGAAAGGATATTATTTGCTGCAGACATGAGAACTTTTGCTTCCATGCAAGCCTCGGGAGATAGGGGCACGTGCACTGCCATTTGGTCGCCGTCAAAATCTGCATTGAATGCCGCACAAACCAAAGGATGTAATTGGATTGCTTTGCCTTCGACCAAAATTGGTTGAAAGGCCTGAATTCCTAGCCGATGGAGGGTGGGAGCTCTATTCAGTAGAACAGGATGGTCACGGATTACCTTTTCCAGAATATCGAAAACGACCGGAGTCCGCTTTTCCAGCTCCTTCTTAGCGCTCTTCAAAGTGGTCACGTGTCCCTGAGCGATTAACTCATTTAAAATAAATGGTTTGAATAATTCCAGGGCCATCTCCTTGGGCAGACCACACTGGTGTATCTTCAAATGGGGACCAACGACAATAACCGAACGACCGGAATAATCGACTCTCTTGCCCAGTAAATTCTGGCGGAAGCGCCCCTGTTTCCCTTTCAGAATATCCGAGAGAGATTTTAACGGCCGATTACCGGGACCATTAACTGTCTTACCCCGGGCTCCATTTTCAAATAGAGCGTCCACGGCTTCTTGAAGCAAGCGCTTCTCAGAATGGATCATTACTGCCGGAGCTTTGAGATTTTCAATATGTTTTAACCTATTATTGCGATTAATTATTCTCCTGTACAAATCGTTCAAATCGGAAGAAGCAAACCTTCCTCCTTCCAGAGGAACCAATGGTCTAAGTTCTGGAGGAATCACCGGAATACAGTCGAGTACCATCCACTCCGATTTGTTTCCTGATTTAATAAAGCCATCGACTATCCTCAGCTGTTTCACCATCCTGGTTCTGGTAGTTTGGGCTATCTCCTCCTTTATTCTTGACCTCAAATCCTGCGCCATCTTAGCCAAATCTACTTCTTTAAGCAGTGTCTTTATTGCCGATGCCCCTATCTCTGCTTTGAATGCTCTTTCACCATATTCTGTTTTGTATCTCTCATATTCTTCTTGTGAGAGAAGCTGCTTTCTAGATAATCCTTGTACTTTCCCCGGGTCAATTACCACGTAAGCAGCATAATATATAATTCTTTCCAAATCCCCCAGCTTCATATTCAAAAGCATGCCAATTCGAGAAGGAGGCTTTCTCAAAAACCAGATATGGGCCACGGGCACCGCCAATTCTATATGGCCCATTCTTTCCCTTCTAACTTTAGATTCTGTAACCTCAACGCCACAACGATCGCAGATAATTCCTTTATGTTTGGACCACTTATATTTGCCACAACTACATTCATAATCCTTAACTGGCCCAAAAATTCTCTCACAAAATAGACCCTCCCATTCTGGTTTGAAAGTACGGTAATTGATCGTCTCTGGCTTTTTCACTTCGCCGTAAGACCATCCTCTTATCTTTTCCGGAGAAGCTAAATGTAAGCTAACGGATTTAAAATCAGTGTAGTCCAATTTTTCTCTAATCTTTTTTACTCTCGCTTTCTTAACCAATTTGCTTCACCTCTAAAATTCAGAAATGGTAATCTGTTCTTATTTTTCGAGTTCGACACTCAGACCCAGGGCCTGAAGTTCCTTTACCAATACTTTGAACGACTCGGGCACCCCTGCTTCTTCTATCGGTTCTCCTTTCACAATCGCCTCATACATTTTGGTGCGGCCAGTGACATCGTCACTTTTCATGGTCAAAAATTCTTTCAAAGTATAAGCTGCACCGTATCCTTCTATTGCCCACACTTCCATCTCCCCAAACCTCTGGCCACCAAACTGGGCCTTCCCGCCCAGGGGCTGTCGGGTAATCAGTGAGTAGGGGCCTATGGAACGGGCATGAATCTTATCCTCTACCAGATGCGCCAGTTTCATGATATACATATATCCTACCGTAACTTTCTCCTCCATGGGCGCGCCGGTCAGGCCATCATACAGGGTAATTTTACCATCCTCAGGAAGTTCAGCTTGCTTCAACTTAGCTCTTATTTCTCTTTCTTTCGCTCCATCGAAGATGGGTGAAATCATCTGCACGCCCAACTCCCGGGCAGCCCAGCCCAACTCTGCTTCCAGGATCTGTCCCACATTCATCCGTGAAGGAATGGACAAAGGGTTCAACACTATATCCACGGGAGTCCCGTCAGGCAAATAGGGCATATCCTCAACAGGTAATATGCGGGCAACAACGCCCTTGTTCCCATGCCTACCCGCCAACTTGTCACCTGCGGAGACCTTCCTCTTACTTACTATGAAAACCTTCACCACTTTGTTAACTGTAACCGGTAGGTCATCCCCTTGACGGAGATTCTCCTGTACTTTCTTTTTATTTCTCTTAAACTCTTCTATTTGAAATTCAGTTAATTTGTTGATTCTTTCTTTCTCTTCCCTAGTCAACTTTTTCTGACGGGCAAGTGCCTTCTTTCTTTTTTGCCTCAAATCGGAAATCAGTTTACTATATTTTTGATCGGTCTCTTTGGAAATCTTCATCTCCCGGTCTTTGGAAATTTTCCCCTTACGGGTGAACACCTGTACGTCCAGGACCTTGCCTTCTATCCCCGGAGGGACCCTCAGCGAAGCATCTTGAACTTCCTCAGCTTTCTTTCCAAAGATAACCCGTAGTAACCTCTCTTCGGGAGTGGCCCTGGTTTCGCCTTTGGGAGTGACTTTACCCACAAGGATGTCTCCAGGATATACATAAGCTCCAACATACACTATACCGTTCTCGTCCAGATTCTTCAGAGCTTCCTCTCCCACATTAGGAATATCTCTGGTTATCTCTTCCGATCCTATGGTTAAATCGCGAGCGTCCACTTCAAATTCTTGAATATGAACTGAAGTAAAAATGTCGTCCCTGACCAGCCTTTCGCTAACTAAAATTGCGTCTTCAAAATTATAGCCTCCCCAGGACATAAAGGCCACCAGAACATTTCTGCCCAACGCAAGCCCTCCCTGACAGGTAGCTGGGCCATCGGCAATTACTTGACCTTTTCTCACACGCTCGCCCACCTTAACCACCGGAATCTGATTCACACATGTATCTTGATTGCTCCGCTTATACTTTTTTAGATAGTAAATATCTACGGGATTGTCTTTATTTTTGTCATCTTCGCCACACCAGACTATAATTTGATCCGCTCGCACGCTCTCCACCCGACCAGCTCGCTGAGCAGTCACCACCACTCCAGAATCCCGGGCTACAGCTTCCTCAATGCCCGTAGCCACCAGTGGCTCCTCGCAGGTAAGAAGAGGAACTGCCTGCCTTTGCATATTAGAACCCATCAAGGCGCGATTAGCATCGTCGTGTTCTAGAAAGGGAATTAACCCGGCCGAGGCACCCACAAGCTGTTTCGGTGAAATGTCCATAAAATCTATCTCTTTTGGCGAAACCAGAGTAAAATCTCCCCGGCTACGGGTGGCTACCAGGTCTTCTTTAAATTTACCTTCCTCACTTATGGGAGCATTTGCCTGAGCAATTACATACTCATCCTCCCGGTCAGCAGTGAGATACTCAATCTCGTCAGTAACTCTCCCTTTAATTACCTTACGGTAAGGTGTCTCAATAAGTCCGTACTTATTGATCCGCGCATAAAGTGATAGACTGGTAATCAAACCTATGTTTGGACCCTCAGGAGTCTCAATGGGACAAATCCGACCGTAGTGAGAATGATGAACGTCACGCACTTCAAAACCAGCCCTTTTGCGATT
>JABAOH010116194.1_pt3 | contig 51994 bp, 57 predicted proteins | sample 7062181 | NCBI WGS metagenome assembly JABAOH01 (sample SAMN14538630, study PRJNA623070) | marine sediment metagenome | biome: marine biome [ENVO:00000428]; feature: marine pelagic biome [ENVO:01000023]; material: deep marine sediment [ENVO:00002113]; isolation source: pool of 5 deep marine... | reverse complement strand
CCTGAAGCTGGGCCTTCCTGGCCCTCCGGACGTCCTTCGGCTGGATCTGGGGCAGCTCCTCCGCTTCCTCCTCAGCTACGGCCTCTTCCGCCTCAGGCACCTCCCCCTCAGGATGCTCAGCTCCAGTCTCTACGGCCGCCAGATCCACTTCATATATGTTCATAGGGCCGGAGATGATATGGAGGCTCCTCATCTGCGCCTCCGTAACCTTGTACTCCATGGACTTCTTCAGGGCATCGTACGTCGCGCGGGCGTAGTTGATGGTGGTCTTGGTATGGCCTCTGGCGAAGCCCCACGCGTCCTCTATCCCGGCAAGTCTGACGACGCTCTTCGCTACGTCAGCCACTGCCAGGCCCACGCCCCTAGGAGCTGGCTTCAGTGTAATCTCCACGGACCCACTCTTCCCTACGACCCTAAACGGGAGGGTGTGAGGGGTGTCGCATCCACACTCCCAGGAGCCGCACCCCCTCTTCACCTCAATTATGTTGAGCTTGGCGTTCTCAATGGCCTTCCTAATAGCGGGGCCCACCTCCCTTCCCCGGGACCTGCCGAGACCCACGTACCCATCGCCATTCCCCACGACGACAGTGATGCCGAAGTTGATCCTTCTGCCTGAGTCTGTCATTCTCTGCACCATGTTGACGTCCAGGACTTCATCGCCCATGTCCGGCAGAAGGATATTCACAATCTCCGACTCTCGGAGGGGCAGCCCCGTCCTCAGGGCCTGCGACATGGACTTAACTTCGCCTCGAACGACCATCTTCCCCAGCTGGGTCCTGGGTATCCACTCCTCCATCTGCTTCATCCTAGGCTCTCCAGTTCCTTCCTTACTTTGTCGAAGAGCTTCGCTTTCTCCTCAGAGATATGCTCCCCGCGGATTCTCGACTCGTCGGAGAGAACGGCGTCATCGTGGGGGATCACAACTCCCGCATCCAGCATCCCCTTCAACGCCCCAAACACCCGGCCTCCCCGCGAGGGCGGATGGAGCCCAGCGTCCAGCACGGCCTCCTCGAGGCCAGCCGCCCGAGCTCGCTTCGCTGCGAGGAAACCCGTCAAGTATGCGGCAGGGACATTTCCTGTGGAGCCCTTCCACGAGAAGCCTTCCAGCTCCTTAGAGACAGCAGCAGCGACGACCTTGTCTCCGTGCTCTCCGTATATGACGAACTGCACTATCGTGTTGTTCACTGTCTTTCTCACGACGGCTCGTGGCCTGTTCCCCTTCAGCAGGGCCAGCCGCCTCCTGTAGTCGGTCCTACCCACAGCACGCCTTTTGAATGGAACCCTATAGCGCGGGCCACGTACCATCATCCTTCCTCCTTCAGGTAGCCTTCCGTCCTGAGATGCTGCATCAGGTGGGCCTTACTCCTGTACATCCCGCCTTTCGTCCTGAGGTAGAGCTTCCGGTATAATGCGGGGTCCAATCGGCCCTCGTCCCGGAGTTCTCGGAGAACAGCCCGGAGTGGCCTGATCGTCCTGATCCAGCGCCTCTTCCTCGGGCTTCTAGCCCCACTGGCACCCTTTCGGCTTCCCTGACCACGGCGCCTCCCCTTCTTCTTCTGCTGGGCACGATACCGGACCCGTCCCCTAGATTGCCCCTTCACCGGCAACTTCCTGATGAGTCCCGCCCTAATTACGGCCTTCACATCCTCCCGTGTGATGGCATCCGCTACGTCCTCCATCCTATTGGGGTCTATCCAGATCCGCTGCTCACCACACTTGAGAACCTCAGCGGCCATCCGTCTCTGGTTACTGAGGTTCATTCAACCACCCTGTTCAAGATGCGTATCTCGAGCTCGTCAGCCCTATCCTGGATTGCGATCCTCTTTCTCGTGCCCACACTGTGACCTATCCGAGCAGCCTGGGTCTGCGGGTCCATGCCCTCCAGGTCCTCTGGCCTGTGGACGAGAATCTCCTCAAAGCCGGAGGAATGCAGTCCTCGCACCACCTTGGGCCCCCTGTATCCCGCGGATGGGCTGGCGCCTCGATATCTTAGACGACGCCGGAGCTTGGAGTGGTGCCCCCGGGGCCTCCTCCACTTCCCCCCAAGCCTCTTGTATCTGAACCACTCTTGCCGTCGGAAGCTTGGTCGCCTTCCCCCTAGCTGGTCTCTGATTGAGAGCATCATAGCGGCGCTGCTTTCCAAGGTCGGCTTCTGTTTGACCTCGTAGACCTCCTCCTCGATCTCCTCGGGCTCTAGCAAGACCTCCTCCTCAAATGCTTCCTCCTCAAGAGACTCAAGGTGATTCAGGAGCCTCTCTCTGAGTTCCGCCACTATCCCCGAGTCGTCCAGGTCGAACTGACGACACCACTCTTGAAGCTCTGCTTTTCTGGCCCTCCTAATCTCCGTCCTGGTGGGCAGCTCCTCGTCCTCGGCAGGCATCTATTCCTCACCTTTGCTAACGATGTAGATCCCATCCTGGAAGACCCTCGGATCCTTGTTCTTGATACGAGTGGCTTGCTCGATGTTGGCAGCGGTCTGACTTACATCCTCTAGGTTCGCACCTGTGACGTATAGAGTGTCGCCCTTTACCTCCACCCTCACATTGCCTCTCACGCGGGCCCTTCGGGGGTGTCTCTCCCCCAGGAAGTTCTCTATCAGCACTTGGTTCCCTCGAACGGAGACCTTCACGGGGAAGTGAGCGTAGACGAGCTTCATAGTGTAAGTGAAGCCCTCAGAGACTCCCCTGATAAGATTCCGGATGTGGGAGGCGAAGGTACCGACTAAGGCCTTCTCCTTCTTTGTCGGGAGGGCACAGCTTACCTTCACGGCTGATTCCTCGAGCCTGATGTCAATCCGTGGATGTAGTAACGCCTTGGAAAGGGCCCTCTCACCGCTCGTAGCGATGACCTTCCCGTCGGAGACCTCGACCTGCACCCCGTCGGGGATTTCCACAGTTATCTCCGCCACTCCCGTTACTACCATCTCCCACCTCAGTAGACGTATGCGAGCAGCCGTCCACCTATTCCCTCGTCCTTGGCCTTCGAGTGGGATAGGACGCCCATCGTAGTAGTCAGAATCAGAACCCCAAAGTCCTGAGCGGGCAGGTAACGGGACTCAAACCTCTCCAAGTCCGTCCTCTTGACGGAGAAACGCGGCCTTATTACCCCGCAGTCATTCACGTTCCCCTGAAGCCCGACCTCGAAGTATCCGCCCCTACCATCCTCCTTGAACTCGAACCTACGTACGTAGCCGGAATCCTGCATGACGTTTAGGACCCTGCCAATGAGCCTGGAGGCCGGCCTAATCTCGCAAGAGGTCTTGCCGCTGGCTTCTGCGTTCTTGATGGTGACGAGGGCGTCGTTCAAAGTGTCGTGCCTCATGGGACCTCCTAGGAATACTTTCTGAAGCCAAGCTCGAAGGCCATCTCCCGAAAGCACTGACGGCAGAGATGAAGGCCGTACCGCCGAACGATCCCCCGCCTCCTGCCGCAACGGACGCACCCCTTCTTCCTGCCGAAGTCCTTTCGAGTCCGAACCATAGCCATCACTTCACCTCGGTCTCGAACCTCTCCTTGATGAATTGGATGGCTTCTTGTCTGGTCACTCGGTGACGATGGGGCAACCTGGTTCGGGAAATCCTCCTGTTCGCTACCCTGTAGCCAGGCCTCTGCAATGAAACGCTGATGTCCATTCCGAAAAGACCGATCTCTGGATCGTACTTCATATCCTTGAAGTCGGTATAGTCGACGATGCCAAACGAGAAGTTGCCCTCTGCGTCGAAGTTGTAGTGCGCCAGGATGTTGTTCTTCGCCCAAAGGGCTTCCTTGAGAAAGCCTTTGGCCCTCTCCCCGCGAAGGGTCACCTTAGCTCCGATGGGCATCCCTCGTCGGATACCCCAATCCCTGATGGTCTTCCTGGAAATCGTCTGGATGGCACGCTGTCCAGTGAGCTTCTCCATCACCTTCTGGGCCTTGAGGAGCCTATCCCCAGCTTCGCCAACGCCTATGTTGACGACCACCTTCTCGATTTCCAGACCTCTCATGGGGTTCATGTGATCACTTAGGCTCCCTCAGGCAGAGCTATTACTGGCTTTTGCTTGCCCACGACGAAGACGTAGTGAAGGACTGTGGAGAATCCTTCCTTAAAACTCACAACATTCGGCCGGGTGGCCCTTTCGACTACCAGCTCGTCCACGTGACCGAGCTGGCCGACGTGCTTCCCACCGATTAGGAGAGCGACGCTTCCACTCTTGAAGGGATAGGAATCCAGCACGTTCTGGTCAGGAATGGATATCTTTAGGGTGTCCCTTGTAGCGTGGCTGTCGTCCGTGAGGAGGTTCCTCCCGTCGGAGAGGTTCAGCTGGAGGCGGCCTCCCTTCACCACCCTCTTGTCCTCTATTCGGACGAGCTTCCAAGTGGCCTCCTCTGCTTTGATGGCGGTCAGCTGAAACCTGCCCCTCGAGTCTAGGAGGACCCTATAGTGCTCTCCTATGATGGGCATCGATATCGTATCCATCAGGCCGACGGGAAAGCCCGGGTCCTTGACCAACCTGTTGTCCACGAGGACCTTCCCGGAGCGAACGATCGCCTTTCCTTCCCGAGCGTTGTCGCAGTAGTGCAGGATGTCTCTGAGCACTATGAGGAGGGGAATGCAGCGATTGAAGGCATGGGGTCCAGGAGATGGGCTCACGACCCATTTGAACCCCTTCCTGGGAATTCCCCAGGCCATGGGTGCCGTCAGCCTCTTGCGCCTTGTCATGATTCTTCCCCTGCCCGATCTATGAGCCTCCTCCGCCACGGGTCGGTCATATCCAGCTTCGTGATCATTAGGTTGGATGGATGTATGGGCTTGCCAACCTCCGTGCCATCGGCCTTCGCAACGGTGACGCCCTCTACGAAGACGCGGATACCCCTCCGGTCCACGTCGGTGACCCTCCCCTCCTTTCCCCTGTCCGAGCCTCTCATAACCTTGACCGTGTCGCCCGCTCGGAGGGGAAGGGACTTGGGATAGCGAACCTTGGTGTCCTCGAGGTATTTGGGACTGAGGTGGGCCGATACTAGCTTGCCACGCCTGTTTTGCTTGCTGTGGTGGATTCGCCTCCTTTGTTTCCTAGGGCTCTTGCTCTTCTCCACTATATTCACCTACACGATCATGGATGCAGTGGCGGCTATTCGGGGCCACCTCTCTGCAGCCTCACGGGCCACGGGCCCTTTAATGTCAGACCCTCTGGCCTCCCCACTTTCCGTGGTTATGACGCACGCGTTATCCTCGAACTGGACCATGAGGCCGTCGGGCCTCCTGAAGGGCCTCTTCTGCCTTACGACAACGGCGTTGACAATCTGCTTCCTCATGTCGGGTGTTCCCCTTTTCACGCTACCGACGATGATATCTCCCAGGGCCGCTGAGGGATACCTTCTCCGCACTCCCTTGTAGCCAAGAACCGCGATAACCTCCACCTGTTTGGCGCCCGTATTGTCTATGCAATCCAATCTGGCCCCTCGTGGAAGGCCACGGGTCTGTCTGCCAGAGAGCCCTTTCATAGAGTCATTCCTGCCTTCCCACAACCACGTACGACACGGTCTTGCCCAGGGGACGGCACTCAGCGATGAGTACGACGTCTCCTCCCTTCACCTCCAGGCATGGAGGGGCGTGGGCCTTGTACTTGGAGCTTCTCTTCTCGTATCTCTCGTACTTCTGAATGAGCCATTGATAGTCCCTCTTCACCGTCACGGTTCCCTGCATTTTCTGCGACACCACCGTGCCCCTCAGAAGCTGTCCTCTGACCTTCAGGTGCCCGTGGAAGGGGCACTTTGGATCGTCGCACGCCTTCGTCGGCGGAGATAGTCCCAATCCGATGTCTCGTGTTTCCGTTCCCGTTCAATCACCAAGCTCTCTTGACCCTGTCCTCGGGCCTGTGCCGCAGTCGGTCCCCCGCGATGCGCACATCCTCCTCCATCCGGAAGACGAACACCGACCCTCTCTTGGGGATTACGAGCTCCCGACCTGAGACCTCCAGGAGTAAGGTGTTCCTGGTCTCGTCAACCACCCGACCCTCTAGTCCTAGATGGCTCGGATCAGTGGCCTCTATCACCTGAACCTCTATGCCGATGAGCTCGTGCTTGACAAGGTGTTTCCTTCGACTCCTTGCTACATCACCTGACCTCGACGTTGTAGCCCAACTCCCTGAGCGTGTTTTCCACCTTCTTCCTGTGTTCTCCCTGTAATTCGATCTTGCCGTTCTTGACGGTGCCGCCCGCGGCCACCTTCGTCTTGAGGGTCCTAGCAAGGTCCTCCAGGTCAACATCGCCGGCGTCCAGACCCTCCACGATGGTTACCACCTTCCCGTACCGTCGCCTGTCGCTGGTTATTCTTATTCGTTGTGTCTCCTTGGCGATTTCCTCACATATGCAGAGCTCCTCAGGAAGCCCACAAGTTGAGCAGATCGCCATCTAGGCCCTTTCCTCCTGGACTTCTTCTTTCACGGTTTCCCTCACTCCCTCTACCTCACTCTCTTCAGCGAGGACCGTAAGCATTCGCGAGATGTTCTTCCTGAGAGCCCTAATCTTCCCAGGGCTGGGGGGCGCTCCTCCCATGGCTGCCACTCCTCTCTCGTACATCAGCTCATCTTGAAGCTCCTTCAGCCTCGTCTTCCTCTCCTCAGGAGTCATCTCCTTAATCTCCGTCATCTTCAGCAGGGCCATCTATCCCTCCTCCGACTCATCAGGTTGCGTCTTGGCAGCCTTGGCCTCTTCCCCCGGCTCGGCCTCCCTTTCATCAGTCTCTTCCAATTCTTCCGGCATCTCTTCGATCTCCACATCCTCCAGGCCCATGTCCTCACCTAGGTTCTCCACCACCCTCTTTAGCCTCTCCAGCTTTTTCTCCGCAGGGCCTAGAGGCTTCTTCTCCACAACGAGATCCTTGTCCTTCTTGAGAATCTTGGCTGTCTCCTCGGCAGCAACCTCCTCCGCCTCGACCTCCTCGACGGGAACCTCCTCCACCTTAACGGGAGGCAGGACCTCGATCTCGTCCGGAAGCTTGGCCATTGGGTCCGTTATCCACACGGTGACTCCTATCACTCCCTTCTTAAGCTTCGCCGTTGAAAAGCCCTCGTCGACGAACTGATTCTTGGGCTCGCCACAGTACTTGATGTGGCCCGCCTTGAACTTCTGGGTCCGATGTCTTTGACTCGTCAGCTTTCCCGAGATCTTGATGAGAGCGCCCTTGGCGCCCGCCTCCATGATCCTCCTCAAGGTCGAGTGGCCCGCCCGTCGGAAGTGCCACCCCCTCTCCAGGGCACTGGACAGCTTCTCAGCCATGATCTGGGCGTTCAGGGCCGGGTTTCCTACTTCCTCTACCTCAATCTGGGGATTGTCCAGCGGGAAGCTTTCATCGATGGAGCTCGTAAGGCTCTTGATGGAGGCTCCCCGCCTGCCGATCACGATGCCGGGCCTCTCAGCGAAGAGGGTGATACGGGTTCCCATGGGGGTCCTCTGAATGTCCAGGCCCCCGAACCCCGCCCTCGCCGTCTCCCTCATGACGTACTCCTTCAGGAGGACCCTCTTCAGATTGTCAGCCACAATCTTCCTTTCGCCGACCACTACTCCACCTCCTTCAGGACGATTTCCACGTTGGTGGTTTCCCTAAACCACGGGGCGCTCCTACCGTAGGCGCGCGGCCGGTAGGACTTCGTGGGGGTACCCTTGTAGGCGGAGATGTGGTAGACGACCATGTTCTCAGAGTCCAACCCCTTGTATTCAGCGTTCTCCTGGGCGCTCTGCAGGAGCCTAAGGAAATGCCTGGCCACCTTTGCCGGGTAGCCGCCCGTACCTATCAGAGGCCTGTGAGCAACTGCCTTCTTGAACCTCCTGTAGGGGATGGGCCTCCGTGTGTCGATGACGTCCTCTAGGATCTCCTTTGCCACCTCAACGGGCTTCCTCCGAAGGGCGCGGCAAACCTCTCTAGCCTTCTTCGGGGAAATGGGGAGCTCGTTGCCGTAAGCCTTCGCCGTCGTCTCCTCATCCACGTCCAACGAGTAACCCATTCTTCACCCCTATTTCAGCGGTAGGAACTTGGAGGATCGCGTGGCACCAACGCCCGGGCCGGAATGCTTCACCGGTTTCCGGGTGAGGGCGAACTCCCCCAGGTAGTGGCCTATCATCTCCGGCCTGATCTCAAACCTGACGAACTCTCTGCCGTTGTGAACCGCAACTTCCCTTCCCACGAAGTAGGGTAGGATAGGTATGTCTCGTCGGTGGGTTCTCACGACCCTGTCCTCGTCGGAGCGCAGCTTGTCCACGACGTTCCTGTGTTCAGGCGAAAGGCCCCGGGAGTAGGTCCTCCTCACTCGAGAGGGCATGATGGACAGGACCTCCTCCAGGGCCATGTCCCTCAGCTCCTCCAGGGAGTGCCCTCGGTAGGTGAACTCCCGCTTTCTACGAGCCTCGGCGGCTCCAGCCTTCTTCCTGGCCCGCCTCCTGGCGGCCTTGGCCGATCCTCCTCGCTTTGGCATGTTTATCCTTTCCTCTTCTTCTTCTTTGGCGACAGCCTCCCCACCTTCCTGCCTGGGGGAGCGTGGCGGGAAACGGTGCTGGCGACCCCCACGTGCTGGTGGGCACCGCCGCCGTGGGGATGGCTCACTGCGTTCATGGCCACGCCCCGGACCTTAAAGGGTTCCTTAGCCTTACTGGAGAGGGCCCCTATTTTCTTCCCAGCTCTGGCAAAGGGTTTGTCCCTGTGACCTGAGCCGGCCACGACACCTATCTGGGCCCTACACCTCGGGTCGAGGGATTTGAACTTTCCGGAGGGCATCTGGATAACCGTCTGCTCTCCACGGCTCACGACCACAGCAGAGGAGCCTGCGGCCCTGCAAAGGCTACCACCGCTTCCCGGCTTCACCTCGATGTTGTAAATAAGGGTCCCCTCGGGCAACCTACCTACCTCCATCACGTTGCCCCGGTCCACGGGGCCAAGTCCGACAGTGACCTCTTGGCCCTCGGACATTCCGTCGGATGCGATCAGGAGGAACTCACCCTGAGGAAACCTAACACGGGCCAGAGGGGCTGACCTGCCTGGGGCGTGAAGCAGTTCCTCCACAGTCCCTTTCCCCTCAGAGAGAGGTGGAAAGGACGCCTTGCCAGCATGCCTGTGGCTGGGCGACCTGAACGTGGGCGAACCCCTTCCACGACGCTGCGCGATTATGTTCTTGCCCATGGCCATCCCTAGAATATGCCGATCCTCATGCCAATTTCCTCGGCCGAGTAGCCCTCTTTGAGCAGGATGATGGCATGCTTGCCGTCCCTCTTAATATGGGTATTGACCTTTTCTACTTTGGCCTCGAAGAGTTTCTCGAAGGCCTCGCGTATCTGCCCCTTTGTGGCGTCCCTCTTGACCACGAACTCCAGCCTGTTACCATCCTTGAAATTCTGAGCAGCAGTTCCTGACAGGAAATTCAGCGACTTCTCTGTCACGATGGGGTAAAGCAGTATCTCATGAGGGTCTGTCACGAGGACAACCTCCCCACCTGCTGAAGGGCGTTCTGGCTGAAGATGGTGAGCCTACCAGGAGTTCCACCCGGTGCAAGTATCTCAGCGTTGAGTCCGGATGGATCTACGATGTCTATCCCAGGCAAGTTCCTGAAAGCTTTGAACCCAGGGCAATCCTTGGAGATGACTACTAGGGGGCCCTTCTTCCGCCGGTATCGTCGGCCCCTCATCTTTCCCCTCCCAGCTCTGACCTTCTTCAGGGACGCTCTGGCCACGTCCTCGGCCATCCCCAGGTTTTCGAGGACACGGACCGCCTCCTTGGTGGTCCTCAAGTTCTCCACCTCGCCATCCAACACCACGGGCAGCGAAAGCTGCTCCAGAAAACGGTGCCCGCGCCCGGTGACCAGGACTGAATCTACCGTGGCAGCCAGAGCAGAGGCCCGAGCCAATCGCCTTTCCTTCTTGTTGAGCTTCTTGGTCCAGTCCCTCTCGGGTCGGGGAGGGTGAGCCCTCCTGCCGCCCACAGTTCCAGGAGCCTGGGCGGCGCGGCGGCTGTCCTTGAGCCTCGGAACCCTAGAGACGCCCCGCCCCTTGCCCCACCACGATACTGCGTGTCGCATCCCGGAGAGCCGTTTTGGGCCGTAGGGCTGTCTCCTGTTTGCCTGGAAAGCGTCCACCGCCCTTCTGATCAGATCTGGACGGACTTCCGACGCGAATATCGGGGGCAAGTCTAGGACCTTAAGGACATCGCCTTTCAAGGAATACAGGTAGACCTGACCGGCCTTCCGCCTAGGAAGTTTCGGCTTCTCCTCCTCAACGACGAGGTACTCCTCCGACTCCAAGTGGGAGATCAGCCTCTTCCTAAGGTCGTCCACCTTCCCCGAAGTGTCGAGGCCGAGGGCCTCACACCACTCCTGAAGCTGGGCCTTCCTGGCCCTCCGGACGTCCTTCGGCTGGATCTGGGGCAGCTCCTCCCTTTTCACGGATTTCCTTCCCATGCTAGGCCCCTTGTTTCGACGTAAGGGAGACGTAGGTCAGCTCCGGCTGCTCCACCAGCTTCGCCTTCTCCGCTCTCATGGGGTCCCGGAATCTCACCAACCGCTTGCAGGGCCCCGGAACGGAACCCTTTACCAGCAGGTAGGCGTTCCTGACCTCGCCGTACCGCAGGAAGCCTCCCTCGGGGTTTATCTCGGCCCCGTCTCCGCCAATCTTGACGACGAGCTTGTTGTACTCAGTCCTCTGGTGGTATCCGACCTGACCGGCCTGGGGGACTGTGGGCCTCGTGTAGCCGGGCTTGAAGGTCCCTAGAGTGCCTACCCTTCTCCTGATCTTGCTGTCCTTGTGGCTCAGGACCTTGATGCCCCACCGCTTGACGGCACCCTGGAAGCCCTTACCCTTGGTGATGGCGGCTACATCAACCAGCTGCCCCTCTTCCGCAAAATCGGTGACCGTGACCTCCTTTCCCAGAATGCCCTTGGCGTACTCTATCCTCTCCTCGATGGTGCCCCCGCCAATCCTCGTCTCCATCAACTCTGGCCGCTTCTTTGGGACGCCCCTCACAAGCCGGGGTTGCGTGTGCGTTAGGACCCTCACCTCATCAACCCTGTTCGAATCCAGTTCCGCCCAGACCTTTTCGGGATTGTGGGCCCTTGGGAGGGGAATCCTCGAGGAAAGCTCCTTTTCCACGTTCTTCGCCCAAGCCTCTCCGCAGACGCGCAGGCCTTGCGCTGTCTCCCGGTAGAGCCTGACAGCGACCACGTTCATGGGCGGGGTCTCGACAACCGTGACCGGGACCTGAATCTCCTGCCCGGCACTCGTGCTGTGAGGGTTGAAGTCCGTCATCAGCACATGGGTCATTCCAGCCTTATACCCCGCGAAGGACTGAAGCTTAGGGCTTCCGCTAATTTCGGGCCATGAGGTGATGTGGGGAACCTCCTTCTTGGCCCGCTTGCGAGGCGAGTAGGCCATGGAGCCATGTCTGGGCCTTCGTACGTTAGGCATCTGCTATCCTCTGTGGGGGAAGGACCTGCCTTCCGCAGCGGGGTCGTTACGCTTCGTGCACCCCAGAAGCTTCGAGGGCGCAGTGCTGGGGATCAGCTCTCCCATGGCGTCTGACCCTGCCCAAGGCTTTGAAGAATCAGTGTATATATAACTGTTCTGACTGGGGAATCGGGTCCGGTTACATCCGCTAGCTTTTCCTGCCGTCATATCGCCCTTGATAACATCGGCCCAACGTTTATATGCAGCCCTGTGAGGTTGGACCTGAGGGTCATGGAAACGACGCGAATTAAGATGAAGGTGTGCCTCGTTGGGGAGGCAGCTGTCGGAAAGACCAGCCTCATTCGCCGCTTTGTTCACAATGACTTCGAAGATAAGTACATCCAGACCCTCGGCACGAAGGTGTCGAAGAAGGAGGTCAGACTGAGCGCACCTACCGGGGAGGGTTCGGTCACCGTCGACATGACCGTCTGGGATATCATGGGTCAAAAGGGGTTCCGGGAGCTCTTGAAGGAGGCCTACTTCTACGGCGCCAAGGGAATTATCGCCGTCTGCGATGTGACCCGGAAGGTCACCCTCGATGATCTCGACGACTGGATTGAGGGTGTCTATAGTGTGACCGGCCGGATACCGGTCGAGATCTTCGCCAACAAAGTCGACTTGGAGGATAAGATGGAGTTTGGCACCGAAGAGGTGGAGCAGTACTCCAAGGCCTACGATTCCCCCTGGCACTTCACGAGCGCCAAGACCGGGGAGAACGTAGACGATGCCTTCAAGGGCCTGTCTCGAAGAATCGTGGAACAGCAGCTCTCCCAGAAGGTATTGAAGCAGGCCGAAGGGTAGAATCACGAGTGATACGCTCGTGGCAAGGGTTATCTTCTATTCAATTACAACATGGTTTGATGGCCCTCCTTCAACCCGCCCAGACCAAGGTGTACAAAGCGAAGGTGTGTCTGGTGGGTGAGTTTGCCGTCGGAAAGACAAGTCTGGTCAATCGTTTCGTTCACAACATCTTCCGCGACAGGTACTTCGCCACGATCGGAGCGAGGATAACGAAAGCGGAGGTGGACGAGGTTGGCAGTGAGACCACTCAGGTGGTCATGACCTTGTGGGATATCATGGGGGAGAAGGGGTTTCGGGAGCTTCTCAAGGAGGCCTATTTCGACGGGGCCCATGGTGCCCTAGCGGTCTGCGACATGACAAGGCCGGAGACCCTCGATGAGCTGGAGGGCTGGCTCTCGGCCCTGGACAGGATCGCGGGGAAAGTTCCCGTGGTTCTCGTCGGAAACAAGACAGATTTGGAGGAGGAGATCGTCACTAGAGAGGATGAGATCGCCAGGTTCGCTGAGGACCGTTCCTGTCATTACCTAGTTACGAGCGCGAAGACGGGGGAGAACGTTCGCGCTGCCTTTCAGGTCCTAGCAGAGGTCATCGCTGGTGTCGAGTAGGTGGGGTGCCAGGGTGCACCCGCTCAGCTCTCGAGCCCTCGCGATTTCAGCAGGCGACGGATATCGGCCCTGATAACGGCGTCTATAGGGTTTTATAATGGGAAGCGGAGTAGGCGAAATACTTCTGGGAAGTGGACCGATGCCAGGCGCGGAGAAGATGAAGGTCAAGGTCTGCCTCGTCGGCGAAGGAGCCGTGGGAAAGACCTGCACCATCCGGCGTTTCATCCACGATGAGTTCGACGACAGGTACATATCCACCCTGGGAGCCAAGGTTTCTAAGAAGGAGGTAACCGTCGAGAGAAACGGAGGCTGGGTGGAGGTGGGAATGACCATCTGGGACATCATGGGGGAGAAAGGGTTCCGGGAGCTTCTCAAGGAGGCTTACTTCCACGGGGCTCAGGGCGTATTGGCGGTCTGTGATATAACCAGGAAGGACACCCTTTATGATCTCCACGAGTGGGTAAAGGCCGTCTTCAAGGTCACGGGAGACATCCCTGTTCATTTCGTTGCCAACAAGATAGACCTGAAGGAGCAGATGGCCTTCGGCGAAGACGAGCTGAAGAAGGCGGCAGGGAAGTACAACTCCCCGTTCATCTTCACCAGCGCGAAGACGGGAGAGAACATCCCCGAGGCCTTCCAGAAGCTCGCGGAAATGGTCGCGACGCAGATGGTCGCCCTTTAGAATTCCCGTTGTGCGTAACCAACATGCCCGATGCTCGTGGCATCAGCTGAATCCCCGGTTACTTGTGGGCACAGACCTCTACCCTCGATATCGGCTTCCCACAAGAACCAACTGTCCGTAAAGACGACACGATATGGTGGCCCTTACGTACACCGAAGCTTGAATTGTCGCCGATGCCCTTTTCGATTATTGGAGAATAACTTTAATATGACAGAGCCCCTATTCAACACTGGTTATATCAAGGGATGACACTGGATGACCAAGAGCGATTCTCAACAAACCGCCGAAGACCGCATGCCTTCTGTAGAGGAGTGGATCGAGACTCAAACCTTCGATACTACCGCCGACATCAGGATTCCGGAGAAGCTGGTAGGTCAGGTCATCGGCCAGGAGGAAGCTGTGGAGGTCGCCAAGAAGGCGGCCGATCAGAAGCGCCACGTCATGCTTATAGGCGACCCCGGGACGGGCAAGTCGATGCTGGCCCGCGCGATGTCGGAGCTTCTGCCTCGGGAAGAGCTGCAGGACATCATAGTCTATCACAACCCTGAGGACCCTAACGAGCCTAAGATCCGAATCGTCCCTGCGGGAAAGGGGAAGGAAATCGTCCAAGCCCACAAAGCAGAGGCCGTACGCAGGAAAGAGCAGCGAGCGTCCATGATGACCACCATCATCGTGGTCATTATCCTCATGTCGGCCCTCCTGGCTTTCCTCACTCCTGGTGGGCCCCAGCCGATGGTTCTCCTCTTCGGCATTCTGGTTGCCGCCATCATCTTCATGGCCACCCGATACACGGGCAACCGGCAGGATATGCTGATTGTCCCGAAGCTCCTAGTCGGCCACGATCCCGACGATATGCCCCCCTTCGTGGACGCCACGGGCTCCCATGCTGGAGCCCTACTGGGGGACGTCAGACACGACCCCTTCCAGTCCGGAGGTCTGGAGACGCCAGCTCACGAGAGGGTCGAGTCAGGGGCCATTCACAAGTCCCACAAGGGTGTCCTATTCATCGATGAGATCAACGTCCTGCGACTGGAGAGCCAGCAGAGCCTGCTGACCGCCCTGCAGGAGAAGAAATTCAGCATCTTGGGTCAGAGCGAGAGGAGCGCGGGGGCCATGGTGAAAACAGAGGCGGTGCCCTGCGACTTCATCCTGGTGGCCGCGGGTAACCTGGACGCGCTGCAGGGCATGCATCCTGCCCTCCGGTCGAGGATCCGAGGATACGGATACGAGGTGTACGTAAAGAGCACTATGACAGATACCCTGGACAACCGGGAAAGGATGGTCAGGTTCGTCGCCCAAGAGGTCGCCAAAGATGGGAAGATACCGCACTTTGACCGGAGCGGAGTCGTTGAGATCATACGAGAGGCCCAGAGAAGGGCTGGCCGACGAGGTCAGCTCACCTTGAGGCTTCGGGAGCTGGGAGGCCTCGTCAGAGTGGCCGGCGACATCGCCCGAGAGGGCGGTGCAAGTTTCGCCACTGCGGAGCACGTCCTAGCTGCCAAGAGGATGGCGAGGAGCCTGGAGCAGCAGGTGGCCGACAGATTCATAGAGCGTCGTCGAGACTACAAGACCTTCGTAACGGAGGGCGCCCAAGTGGGCATCGTAAACGGCCTCGCGGTCCTCAACGCCGATCCTAGCATGGCCGAGTTCTCCGGCATCGTCCTCCCCATAGTGGCGGAGGTGACCCCGGCCCAGAGCAGAAATGACGGAAAGATCATCGCCACAGGAAGGCTGGGCGAGATCGCCAAGGAAGCCGTACAGAACGTCTCCGCCCTCATCAAGAAGTACACTGGGGAGGACGTCAGCAACTACGACATCCACGTCCAGTTCGTTGGGACCCACGAAGGTGTGGAGGGTGATAGCGCCTCCATCTCCGTTGCCACGGCCGTCATTTCCGCCCTCGAGGAGGTAGAGGTGGACCAGACGGTGGCCATGACGGGGTCCCTCAGCATTAGGGGACAGGTTCTCCCTGTCGGGGGCATAACCGCTAAGGTAGAGGCGGCGGCGGAGATGGGTTTCAGAAAGGCCTTGATCCCGAAGGCAAACGTCAATGATGTCCTCATTGAGAGCAAGTACATGGACAGGATCGAGATAATCTCCGTGGACACCCTCAAGGATGTCCTGGATCATGCGCTGGTCGGACCGAAGAAGAGCAGCCTAATCAGCAAGCTGACCACCATGGTGTCTCCCAGAACGAAGCCCGCGGTCAGCCCAGATCGAGCAGTTCCTCACTAGCGGGCTTCCGCAAGTTGCTGGCAAGGTTATTGTTCTAGCTCAGGTCCTCACCACTATGCCTCGGGGCAAGATTAATAGTATGAAGCTGATTGCAACGGGCATCACGACGCGACGCTGCTGGGTGGACTAGCGCATGGGTGGTCGACGTGGGTAGACGGGCCCTCTTCGTAGGCCGATTTCAGCCCTTTCATCGCGGTCATTTGCACTTGCTGAAGCAGATTCTGGAGGACTTTGAGGAGGTCGTCCTGGGCGTCGGATCCAGCCAGTTCAGCCACGAAGTTGAGAACCCCTTCACCTTCGCCGAGCGCTACGAGATGATTAGGAGGACTCTGGATGACGAGAGCATCCAGCGATGCCAGGTGATCCCCATTCCAGATGTGGGGATACACTCCCAATGGGTCAGTAATGTCCTCTCGCAAGTCCCTCATTTTGAGGCGGTCTTCTCCCACGAGCCTCTGACGCGGCGACTTTTCCAGGAAGCAGGGATCACCGTCTTGGATAAGCCCCTTCTGGAAAGAAGCACCCTATCCGGCACGGAGATTCGAAGGAGGATGCTGAAGGGGGGAGACTGGAAGAAGCTGGTGCCGGCGGTTGTGGCGGCGTTCATCGAGGAAATCGACGGGGTGGAACGCGTCAGGGCCGTGGCATTAGCCGAGGGCCAGCAAGAGGAGGATCAGCGCCGCTGAGGCTGAGGACACCGCCAGGTCTAGCCTCCGAAGGAGTCGAAGCCCGAGATTAATGTGAACCAGGCTCCATCGTCCTCTGTAGGGAATGCCAAAGATGCCTGGGGGAACGGCCGAGTCTAGCAGCAGATGCGACCAAAGGCCAACCATTGTAGACGCTTGCAGGGGAAAAATTGCCGACGGCGCGATCAGGCCAAGAGTTGAGGCGAAACTCAGGATGGCCAGGGACAGCATGCTCCAGGCCACCCCGTATCCGAGGGAGTGGCTGAAGACGGATCTGGCGCCCTCTTTGCCACGATCTACGTCGGGAAGGAGGGCCACTATCGCTGCGAAGAAGGCGTAGTGTGTCATCGGTCTGCCAGAAACCAAAGCCCAAAACCCGCTGTGCAACGCCAAGGCGAAGAGGCTATGGGCGAGGAGGTTTCCCACACCATCTTCTCACACCGGGAGGGGTGTGATGGTTTCCTGTGCCTGCAGCATACCTTCCTAGGAAAGGTTTAGAATGGCACGACTGATTCGGAGGGGATGCCGGAGGACAGGGCCTACGTCGCCATAGTCGTGGCGGTCGTCGGCGTATCCTTCGCCTCAATATTCATACGCTGGAGCGAGTCCCCCGCGTTGGTAAAGGCGACCTACCGTATGGGCCTGGCGTCCTTGATTCTCCTGCCGGTCGCGATCGGGAGGTTCTGGGGTGAGATCAGGAACCTGAGCACCAGGGAGGTTTTGACCATGGCAGGCGTGGGCGTCGCCCTGGCAATCCATTTCGCCACCTGGATCCGTTCCCTGGACTTCACGTCCGTCACCAGCTCAGTGATTCTAGTGAATGGACACCCCATACTGGTTGCCCTAGCTTCGCACTACCTCATGGGCGAAAGGGTGCCGAGGCTGGCAGCGTTCGGCATCCTACTGGGGCTCTCGGGTGTGTTGATCATCGCTCTGGGGGATGCCGACGAGGCTGGTGGGCTTCTCGGCGACCTCCTCGCGCTAGCCGGAGGGTCCATGACGGCCGTCTACATACTGTCCGGCCGCAGAATCCGCCAGAGGGTGTCCTTGATTCCGTATGTCTTCGTCGTCTACTCTGCCAGCGCGGTGGTTCTTACGTTGACAACCCTGACCTTCGGCGTAAGCCTCGTGCCCGCCCAGGAACTGCAGCGCGAACTCCTTCTCTTCCTGGGCCTGGCCTTGGTGTCCACCATACTCGGCCATACACTTTACAATTGGTCCCTGAGGTACGTGAAGGCCCCTATCGTGTCCACCAGCCTGCTCGGCGAGCCAGTAGGCGCCAGCCTGTTGGCAATCCTTTTTCTGGCGGAAATTCCCAGTTTGACTGACGTTGCCGGAGGAGCCCTGGCCATGGTGGGAATCTACCTCGCGGCTCGGGGCACCACTGGCTACAGGGGAACCGGGGTCGCGCCTAGAGCGACTCTAGGGCCTGAATGAGGTTCTCCAGGCTTCGATAAGTGGAACGATCTCCCCTTCTGTTGTAGAGATCGAACCTCCCCTCCGTGCACCGAACAGCCACATCGTATCGCCCCTCTAGGAAACGGGCCCGGAACTCCTCCTCTCCCTTGGGCTGTTGATAGTGGGTCACGCGGTCGTTGAACGTTTCCACTTTCATGCCGTAGCTCTCTAAGAGAGGGACCATTAGGACCGATATGGGCCGGTTTCGGCCATCGACAAGAACCTCGAGGCTCCTCAGATAGTCCACCCGTTTGTGGAGCGCGCTTGTGTAGTCGTCGATTGCATTGGGATAGAGGGATATGGCCCCGAGGTCTGAAAGGGGAGCGCGAACGAACTCCCTCGAGTCGAGAATACGGCCGATGTCCTGTAGTCGATCCTCAACCCCCTCACCATCTAGGGTGACACGAATTTTGGAGGGGTGATAGTCCACGTAGAGCGCCCCCTGACCCTGTCGGGTCAGCAGGTCATCGAGAACCAGCTTTGGGGTGAGCCTCAGGTCCAGGACCGAGGCCCCTGTGTATGCTATCCCGAGAATGAGAGCGCGCTTGACCATGCGGGAGACATGAAGGCCATCCCTCCCGGTGAGGAGTAGAGAGGCCGAGCCGTATGCAGTTCCCACGGCCTGCCCCAGGTCCACGACCCCGTACACATCCAGGTCCTCAGCTGTGTGCAGTTCCATACAATCCCTCAATCCGGATTCATCAGTGTCCCCTCACCAAGGCGAGATCCGGGCCAGAGCCTGGTGTTGTAGCCCAACACGCTGCCCCTTCTTATGTAGCAGGCGTCCCCTACCACGCTTCCCGTCCTCACGGCAACCTCCCCCTCCAGCACACACCTCTCGCCCACTATCGACTCCTGGATATTACACTTTTCACCGACGACGGTGTGGGAAAAGATAACGGAGGAACTCAGCGTCGCCCCCTCCCCCACCACCACATCGTCTCCCAGGATGGCGAAATTCCCGACTGAAACGTCCCGCCCGACGGTGCAGTTCTTCCCGGTGATCAGATATCCTCCGTCCTGGGCAACCGAAACTGCCGGTGTGACCTCCGTGGCAAACCTACCCCTCAGCGAGTCCTCGGTGGCGATGAGGTAGTTTCCGGGACGGCCCACGTCATTCCAATACTCCTCGAAAGGGAACCCACATAGTGCCCTTCCCGATTCAAGCATGTGGGGAAAGAAATGCCTGGCGAAGTCCAGGGGGCGTGGCTCCGGGAGTTGCTGAAGGGCCCTTGGTTCAAGGACGTATACACCCGCGTTCACCATGGTGCTGAAGGCCTCGCCTACGGCTGGCTTCTCCATGAACCGGTTGACGGTCCCGTCGTCGTTCAAAACAGCGATGCCGTACTGGCTAGGGTCGTCCACACTGGAAAGGGCCATAGTCGCCTCAGCGCCCCTCTCTCTATGGAACTCCACCATGCTGTTCAGGTCCAGCCCAGAGAGGACATCTCCGCTCAGTACCAGGAAGGTGTCCTTCAAATGCTCCGCCACCACCGCCACGGCTCCAGCAGTACCCAGGGGTTCGTTCCTCTCGGTGAAGACCACTTCGTACCCGTTCCAGTTCTTGTAGCGGGAAACGATCTGGTGTCCTAGGTAGTCCACCAAGATGAAGACGCGATGAACGGTGATCTCCCTCAGCCGGGACATGCTGTAGTCCATGAGGGGCCTATTCAGGAAGGGGACCATGGGCTTCGGCCTGGTCGCGGTCAGGGGAAGAAGCCTCGTTCCCCGTCCTGCGGCCAGGATCACGACGTCCATCTGGATACCCGAGGATTAGCGCCCTCTTAACGGTTTTGAGAACTGAGGAAGAAGCCTTTATGCAGCAGGGCGTTACCTGCATGGATGTGCCTCCTCCTTCTCCTCAGACGCGTGGTGGAAGGCTATCCCATCGTACTCCTGATGAACCGGGACGAGGTCTACGGGAGGTTGGCAGAAGCTCCCATTCTCACGAAGGACGGACCCGACATCCTTGCTCCCAGCGATCGACAGGCAGGCGGAACCTGGATCGGTGTCAATGACATGGGCCTCGTGGTGGCCATCTCCAACAGGCACGAAGGGCATTTCGACTCCACCCGCCGCTCCCGAGGCCTGCTGTGTCTGGATGCCTTGGGACTTTCCTCCGCATTGGAGGTCAAGGATTTTGTTGAGGAAGAGGTGGCGGAGGTCGGGTACAACCCCTTCAACCTCATCTACTGCGACCGCGGGCGCGCCTTCGTAACCCACTGTGGAGACCAGTTCCGAACGATGGAGCTCCGAGAGGATGTGCACCTCCTCGCCAACATGGACATGGACGACATCGAGCACCCACGGGTCAGGAGGGCCCGGGAGCTGCTGGAAGCATCGGACATTAGTGGTCTCGATGAATTCTTGGAAGCCCTTCATGAATTGGCATCGGACCACGAAATCCACGATGGTCAGTCCATTTGCCTTCATCGGGAGAGGGCTGGGACGGTGTCTAGCACCATTATCGCCTTGTCCGAGGAGTTCCCCCGGAGGAGCCTATTCCTGTACAGCCCACAGAGCCCCTGCCAGTCCGCCTACGACGACTACTCCCCGCTGTTGGAGGAGATGGTGGGCTGAGGTGCGGCCTGGCTGAACCTCAGTAGGAGCAGGGCGGACATTGCACTCGCTACCATGAATATCGAGAGTAGAGGGAAGAAGGACCTAAACCCCTCGCCCAGGGAGAGGTACCCCCCAAGGACCGCCCCGAGGGCTCCGATGCCGAAGACTGCCAGGAAGACGAGTCCGAAGGCCAGGCCCCTTGCATCGCTGGGGGTCCTCACGCTCACTAGAACATTCTGAAGGGGTTCCAGCAAGAACAGCAGGAAGCCGAAGGCGATGGCGATGGCGGCCAGAACGAGGGGTTGCGGCAGGGCCAGAAGGACGAGGAGAAGGGCTACGAGCAGGGAGCTTATGGCCAGGGTGAGCTCCACCTTCGACCTGTCGGCGAGGACTCCGCCGGCCACCTGTCCGACGGCTCCCGTGGCTAGGAGGGCTGAGAAGAGGTAGGCGCCCGGTCCCATGACCCTCTCTCCGACTCCAATGGAGGGGAGCTGAAGCGTGTTCAGATATGATGGCAGGTATGTGAGGGCGCCCCAGTAGGCGATGCCAGCGAAGACGTAGATGAGGAGGACAAGTAGGAAGCCCCGGCTAAGGAAGCTCCCCCATGCACTAGCGGGCATGAATGAGCCCCTGGGAGCCAGCTCTACAGGCCCCTTCAAAGCCATTGCTGAGAGAAGGAGCATTGCGGGGATGCTGAATACGAGTAGGATGGCCCTCCAGTGGAACTGAAGGAGGAGGAGGCTAGCAGCCAGGGGGCCAAGGGCGATGCCGAGGCTTCCGCCCATGCCGTGGTACCCCAGGCCCCTGCCCCGCTCCTGAACCTCCTTGGAGATCATTGAGATAGCCGTGGGGTGGTGGATGCTGGAGAAGAGACCGAGGATAGAGACAGCTAGGAGGAGCTGCGGGATTCCTCGGGCCATCGACAGCATGATGAGCGAAGCGGCGGCGCCTCCTAGGTATATCATCAGCAGGGCCCTTGCGCCTAGTCTGTCCGAGAGGTAACCAAAGGGGACGCTTCCACCCCCGAAGAAGACATAGGCCGTGGCGGCTACGAGACCCAAGGTGTAGATGTCGGTGCTGAACTCCTCGATCCATAGGACCAGGAAGAGGGGGATGAGGAGCACGTAGGCATGGCTCAGAGAGTGGGCCGCCGTCGCGTAGGCCACCAGAGCCTTCTCCCTCGAGTCCACATCAAGGCAAGGAGGCCTCGCCTTAAAGGTTCTAGTCGCGCCCCGACTACCCCGCCTTCCTCTCTCCGAGATAGGCGACGACGGAGGCAGGGACCAACAGAACGACCAGGATGAAGAAAGCCACGAAGCCTGCCAAGCCGAAGAGGTACTCGGCTGCCTCCTGGGGTGTGAAGCCTGACCCTAATCCCAGCGCGATGTTCCCGAGCAAGAGCAAGAACTGGACTACGGACCATGCCAGAAGGACCGGAACAGAAAGCCTATGGCGCATCAGCAATAGGCCAGCTAGACCTACGAAGATGACCACGAAAGCGATCAGGGCGTAGGCGTGAGACGGCTGTGTCGTCCACAAGATATCGTCAGTGACCAGAATGAATATCCCCGCTGCTGCCGCCGCAACGGACAGCAGGGCTAACGTCTAGGGCATCACGGAGGTTGTCCTATCAGCCAAGGCTCCCACACCTCGCTGGTCTTATGCACTCACTCCCATAAAAGGGATGTCCATAATCGTCGGGGTCGAGGGTGCGCGCTTATAGTGCCCTCAAGCCAGACTCAGCGTCCTCCATCCAGAGGCATGTAGAGAGGTCGCTGGGACACAGTGGTCTTCGTAAACCTCCTAGGAGCGGAGCACCTTCGTTATCTCATCAGTTTCTGAGGGTATCAGTGGATAGGGAGCGGGTTTGCCTACCTGTCTGATGCCGACTCCCTTGTCCGCCACCTCTCCAACAACGGTGACTCTCACGCCCGCCCGCCTGTAGGACTCTAGAAGCTCATCAGTCTTAGATGCGGGAACAGCCACAAGGAGGCAGCCCGAGCCTATGAGACCGAGGGGGTTCAGACCGTAGAAATCGCAGAGAGCGCGAGTCTCTTCTTCGATGGGTATGGCCGAGGGGTCCACTTCCAGCACCCGCCCGCACGCCGCCGATATCTCGTAGAGGCCCATGGCCACACCGCCCTCCGTGGGGTCATGAATGGATGTCGCTCCCGAGTGGGCTGCTAGGAGGGCCTCAGAGACGACGGAAATCCCGGGCTTCCTGAGAAACTCAGAAGCCCTGGCCAGCACCGCATCATCGACGTGCCCACGCAGCTCCCTCGCCCTCTCTCGGGCGAGGATGGCCGTCCCCTCAATTCCCGCAGTCTTCGTCATGATGAGAGTGTCGTCCGAGCGTGCGCCTGAGGTCAGGATGAGGTTGTCCCTTCCTACGACGCCGTGCATGTCTCCCACCAAGACGGTCTGGTTGACTGTCGGCGTGACTTCCGTATGACCTCCTGTGAGGGCAATCCCCAGCTCGACACATGCGTCGTGAACCTGCCGAAGTACACTCCTGACCTCCTTCTCTTGTGAGCCCTCCGGTAGCAGGAGGGTAACCTGGAACCAACGGGGCTTCGCACCTGTCGTTGCGACGTCGTTGGCATTGATATTAACGGCATACCAGCCGATCTCATCCACGGCGAACGTAACGGGGTCCGTCTTGAGGATCAGGTACTTGTCTCCGAAGTCGATAACCGCCGCATCCTCGCCGATCGCGGGTCCCAAGCGAACTGAGGTATCGTCCGAGCCTCGGAGGTGGAGCAGCTCCTCGAGCAAATCTAGAGGCAACTTGCCGGTCCTGAGGGCCATACGGCGGCTAACGTCAAAGAGGGTAATAGCGGCTTCTAGACAAGGAGTATGACGAGGGGAAGGATCAGGGAGCCCATGAGGTGCACCCTTCGAACAGCCACAAGCGGTGGTATCAGGCCAATGAGAGTGGCTACCGCCGCTACCATCAGCCCAGCAGCACCGGAGAGGAGCAGTATGATCGAGACTAGGAAGATGAGAATGCCACCAGCGAGCTCCTTGTAGGGGACGCGGCTGGCCAGGCGAGCGAAGAGGCCGCCAAAGAACAGGGTGAGGTAGGCGGCTGCACCGGCCGCCACGATTGCGGCGATGAGCAAGAGGACGAGGGTCGATGGGAGAGCTGCCAGGGGCTCCCACTTCTGTACGAGGTCGCCAGCCAGTGACTGAACTGCCACCATGCCGCCGCTCCTCGCTCGGAGGATGGTGAACAGCGCGAGGATGGTAAAGATCGCAGTTGAAGTGTTGACGCAGGAGAGAGAAAGGATGAACTCCTCATCCCCCTTCTCCTTGTCTGCCCTCCCCGAAAAGAGCTGCGAGAGGACGGTGGCGGTTGCCGCAGTTATGCCAGGTATCCATGCCACGAATGCGCCTGCCAGGGAACCACTCAGAACGCCCCTCGTCTTGGCCACGGTGTCTAAAGGCGTCGCCTCTGGATCCAGGTCCTGGGCTGGTATCTTCGGGGTTCGATATAGACTGATTAGGAGCGTGGGCAGCCCGAAGAGACCCGTGAAGAGCGGCAAGAAAGCTGTGGTGTTTGGATCCCCCCTCAACGCCTCGATGGGATACCAGTTGTTTGTGAGGAGGGGAGTCATCAGGACCACATAGCCTAGGAGCCCTGATAGAAGGAAAGCAAGGAGCGCCAGTCCTCTCTGGGCCAATCCGTTCGACTGGCTTTCCTGCTGCTCTGGAGCCACGAACAGAGCAACGTCCCCCTCCAGGGGCTCATCGAGGGTCCCTCGCAGTCTAACCTCAACGATCGCATCGTCATCCCCAACCACGACACGCCCGTCTTCGTATCTTATCACACGACCTCTCATCAGGAATGCCTCGTCTATATCTTCGATTTCAGAGGGTTTTAGCTCCCGAATCCTGGGGACGGCCTCTCCCTTTCTCAGGATGCCCTTGGGAAGCTCGCAGACGAACCCCACTCTCCCTGGAATGGCCCTTCCTGGCTCAGCTATGATGAATAGGGCGGCCACTAGGATCAAGAGCAGGTGGAAGAAGGGCTGTAGGTCCTCGTAGGCGTTGATGGGCGGGCCCATAACCACTCGAAACGGTAAAATGAGGGCGAGGGAGAGGAGGGCGGCGGCCATGCTCCCCCTGGCAGAGAGCCGGATAGCCTCTAGCCCCCTCCCCTGGAGAAGCATTCTGTGGCCAGGAAGAACGGAGAGGGCCGTCTCGGCCTCGGGGGCCCCCAGGAAGATCGAGGGGATGTAGTCCAGGAAGGTGTGGGAGACGACATTGCCCACCACCATGGCGGCCACTATCAGGAGGAGATTCTCCAGGGAGGGTGAGGCCCAGGAAAATAGGGCGGTGGCAATGGCCATGAGGCTCCCCTGAAAGGCAAGGACCATGGCGGCCACGGCATTCACGTGAAGGCCCGGCGTGATTCCGGTGGCGACCCCCGCCGCCGTCCCGAGGAGGGAGAAGAGGACAACGGCTAGCAGGAGCAGTAGCGGATCCACGAGGGTACATGAAGAGAATGCTAATGAAGCCCTTCGGTCTGTCCCCAGCCGCCACCGCCGGGCGTCTCGATGACTATCAGATCATCACGGCGAATGCCCATGGTCACTTTGGAGGCCAGCGGGATTACGTTCTCACCACGGACCAGCATGTTACGTCCCGGTAGGGCGTCCCCACCGCCAAAGATGCCCTTCGGAGGGAACTTTCGGCGGTCAGAGATGATGGACATCGTCCCCCTCTCGCCCAGAAACCGAATGGCTCTCCTGATGCCGCTCCCACCACGGAATCGACCAGTCCCGCCTGATCCGTCCCTCAGCTTGTACTCCTCCACCCTGAGGGGATAGGTCAACTCCAGGGCCTCCACCGGAGTGTTCATCGTGTTGGTCATATGGGTCTGGATCCCGTTCATGCCGTCTCTGAATGGCAGGGCTCCCTCCCCTCCCCCTATGGTTTCGTAGTAGGCGAACTCCCGCTCGCCCATATCGCCGCCCACGAGTAGATTGTTCATGGTACCCTGAGACTGAGCTGGAACCAGCTCCCGCTGGGCGTCCTTGAGGGCCAGGAAAAGGGTATCCACGATCCTCTGGGAGGTCTCCACATTTCCAGCGGCCACTGCAGCAGGCTGGACGGGATTCAGAAGGCTACCGTTCGGGACGTGGATTTGGACCGCCCTATAGCATCCATCGTTGGGAGGTGCCTCTGGATCGGTCACGCAACGGACCACGTAGTAGACGCTGGATAGGGTGACGGCGTAGGGCGCGTTGAGGTTTCCCTCAGACATCCCCTGAGTCCCGGAGAAGTCCACTTCAAGGCTATCCGCCGCTACCCTCATCTTCACGTGGATCCTCAGAGGCTCTTCCATGACTCCGTCGTCGTCCAGGAAGTCCTCCGCTTCATAGGTCCCCTCCTCTATCCCGCCCAGGGCCGCTCGGACCCGACGGTCGCTGTAGTTCATTACCTCATCAGAGAATTCGTGGAAGACGTCAAGGCCGTACTTCTCCAGATAGGATAGGAAGCGCCTTTCGCCGGCGTTGTTGGCAGCTATCTGGGCCCTCAAATCGCCGAGCCTCTCTCTCGGATCCCTCATGCCGCTTCTCACCCTCTCGACGAGAACGGGGTCCAGATTCCCTTTGGTGAACAGCTTCTGGGGGGAGATGACCACGCCTTCCTCGAAGAGGAGGCGGCTTCCGCTCGGCATGGAGCCGGGAGCGACTCCACCGACGTCAGCATGGTGTGCCTTGTTTGCCACGTAGCCCACCGCCTCACCCTTGGCGAATACGGGCTTGATGACGGTGATGTCGTTCAGGTGAGACCCGCCCCGATAGGGGTCGTTGAGGATGAGCTGTTCTCCCTCCTCCACGGATTCTCCGAGAACCTCCATGACGCTCCTAATGGCAAGGGGCATTGAGCCAAGATGGACCGGGATGTGCTCCGCTTGGGCCACCATCCTCCCCTGGGAGTCAAAGACGGCGCAGCTGGCGTCCATCCTCTCCTTGATGTTGGGGGAGTACGCTGTCCTGCGGAGGGCCTGTCCCATCTCATCTGGGACGAAGGCGAAGGCGTTCTTGAGGACCTCGAGGGAGACTGGATCCGTCACATCACCTCGATCCTGAGACAGCCGAACTCGTCCACGCCCAGCTTCGCCGATGGGTCGAGGACCGTGGTGGCAGTCTCCTCCTCCACGATAAGAGGTCCCTCAGCCGTGAACCCGGCAGGCAGCTGAGGGCGAGGGTAGACAGGGACTTCACTCCAGGCCTCGTTCATGAGCGCCGTCCTCCCTTCCTGTCCATCCACGGGACCTCCCCTTATTTTTGGCAGGGACTTGGGACGTTCCACGATTGTCGTCAACCTCACACTCACAACCTCGACCGGCTCCCCCTCCATGGCGTACCCGAAACGAGCATCGTGGAGCGCATGAAAGCCTGACTCCACATCCGGGCTCACGGGTACGTTTATCTCATAGCTCTGACCTCTGTAGCGAAGGTCCAGGGACCTCAGCAAGAGGGCATCCTCCAGCTGGTAGGAGTGGGGCTTCAAGTCACGAGCCGCCTCTGCCTCCATGTCAATCCAGACGGACTCCACCTCCTTCGCGGATCCCTCCAGGGGCCGAATCAGACTTCGTCCGTAGTCCAGCCTTAGATCCGAGAGCAGAATCCCATAGGCGGAGAAGGCACCCGGGATCGGGGGAACCACGACCCGGGGAATGCCCAGCTCCCGTGCCACCTCGACCGCGTGCATGGGTCCCGCGCCGCCAAAGGCTACCAACATGAAGTCCCTCGGGTCCATGCCGCGCTTCGCAAAGGCGAGGGCCGTAGCCCGCACCATGTTGGAGACCACGACCTTCCTCACGCCTGCAATGACGTCCTCGAGGGGGAGGCCCAAGTGCTGGCTGAGGCGTACAAACCCTTCCTTTGCGAGCCTAGAGTTGAGCTTAATTTCCCCTCCCCCGAGGGATTCGCCCAATAGGCCACTCACGACGTTTGCGTCCGTCAGGGTTGGCTCATTCCCACCCCTGGCATAACACATTGGACCAGGATCGGCACCAGCGCTGCGGGGACCAACACGTAGGGCCCCCCCAGTGTCAATCCAGGTAACCGAGCCCCCTCCTGCTCCGATGGTAGAAATATCCAGAACGGGCAGCGCCAGGGGGTGGCCCCCTATGTCCGCGTCAGTGGTCCACAAGGGTTGACCGTCGTGAAGCAGCGAAATGTCAGCACTGGTCCCACCCATATCAAGAGCAACGATCTCCTTCAGGCCCAAGATCTCTCCGAGGATTTTGGAGCCGGCCATCCCTCCGGCGGGGCCGGATAGCAGCATCTCAATTGGCCTTTGCGAGAGGGTCCGAGCCTCTCGAATCCCGCCGTTGGAGCGCATTATGTATAGGGGAGCCTTCACCTGGGCCTCGAGGCGGCGGAGGTAGTCCCTGACCATCGGGCCCACAAAGGCGTCTAGGACAGTGGTGGACGTTCTTTCATACTCGCGGAACTCCGGAAGGACCTGGGAGGAATACGACACATCAAGGTCCTGGCCAAGGATAGCGGCGACCTGGGCCTCATGGCGGGAGTTGAGGAACGAGAACAGAAGACTGACAGCGACGGACTCCACTTCAAGAGCCTTTAGCTTCTCTGCCAAGGCCTTCACATCGGCCAGGTCTAGGGGCCGGAGGATCCGGCCCTCCGCATCGACCCTCTCCTTCAGCCCGAAGGTCAGCTCACGGGGGACAAGGGGCTGAGGGCGCGTTGCCTTCAGGTCATAGAGCTTGGGCCGGTTCTGGCGTCCAATAACGAGGATGTCCTCGAAGCCGGAGGTTGTCAGGAGAGCCGTCTTAGCCCCCCTCCCTTCGATGACCGCATTCGTAGCGATGGTGGTACCATGGCCCATGGCGGATATTTCTAGGTCACGCAGGCCACGCTCCAAGACATCCTCGGGCCTAAAAGGTGTGGAGGGGAGCTTGAAGGCCTCGATGTCATCTTTTCGCTGGATGACGAAATCTGTGAACGTCCCCCCGATGTCGACGGCGATCTCCAATGCGAGTTGGATGGTGCCCGAAGCTAAAAGCTTGCGCGGCAAACTATCGGGACCTAACGGGCCCAGGGTGGATGTTATCCTCTCCCTCAAGGGCGGGGCCGACGATAAGTGAACCTCAGCACCAGGGTCCCCCTAGGGTGGGCCTGGGTAGTTTAGGCACTAGGTCTAGGATATACGGCACCTTTAAGTGCCCTCTTTCAGTGCATCATCCATGGCTCGCGCATTCATCGTCCTGCTTAGTGTCTTCCTGGTATCGGCATTCCTGTCGACGGTCACGGCACACGTACCCCTTGACCCGGTGGGCAACGAGAGCTTGACGGATGCCTACAGCATTTCCGATTCCACCAAATCATGGGTGTTGTACGGCGAGCTGCGCGAAGGGTTCCCCCAGTACTATCAGTTTGACGTCAAGACTGACCAACGCATCTTCCTAGGCCTCATCATCCCGTATTTCGAGGGATCGAAAGACTTCAACCCGGGCTTCATTCTTATGGGACCAGGACTCCTGGAGGAGTCGGTTCCCAGTAGTATCGATGTCCCTCCGGACTATGGCACTCTCCTGGTGGAGGGTCAACGGCCCACGGAGGCCACCTTTGAGCCCTTCTCCCCCGGGACTTTCTACCTCTTGGGAGAACTCGACTTAACGGCTCCCTCAGCCGGAACCTATTACGTGGCGGTTTTCTCCGCCCAGCAGGGAGGGAACTACGGCTTGGTCATAGGATATCGAGAGGCATTCACCTTGACAGAGTGGATCTTGACACCCTTGAGCCTCCTCTCGGTGTACACCTGGGAGGGACAGATCGCTCTCGTCGCCCTTTCCCCTATGCTCATCGTCGTCGCTCTTGGGGTGATCGGCATCGCATGGCGCCGGAAGGTGGCTGGCCATCCCGGAACCATCGGCACATGGGCGGGAGCGCTGGCAGGATTGCTGTTCATAGGGAGCGGGGGCATGATATCGTTCCAACTTGCCCTGGCCCTCACTCAATCTCGTCTGAGTCCCGATGTGAGCATAACGGTTATACTAGCCCTCATACCCATTCTACTGGGATACGCGATCCTCCGAGTGTCTCTGAAGGGGGACGGCGGCTTGGACAGGCGCCGTCGTATCGTCTTGGCAGTCCTTGGCATCGCTGGCCTCTTCGCTTGGGCCGGCCTCTTCCTCGGACCGGCCCTTGCCGTGGGGGCAAGCGTACTGCCTGCTCCTCGAGTAGCCCAGCCCTCCGGGCGTGCGGAGAAAGCCTCCGAGTGAGTCTAGGCATGGATGGATTCCTTCTCCTTCTGGGATTTGGGGCAGGGCTCGTATCCACGGGCTTCATGTTCCTGACGGAGGTCCCCGCGTGGCGTAGTTGGGGTCTTGTGGGCGTTCTGGAGTGGCACGAAAACCAAGCGCTTTCAGCGAGAATCCTTCGAAGACCCCTGCAGAATCTCCTCCTGCCTGGCCTCCTCCTCCATTTCCTACATGGCGGCTTAGGCGGGGCCATCTTTTTGTGGGGTCTAGGGGCCCTCCAAATCCAATCCCTGGCCCTTCCCATCGGCGTGGCCGTGGGAATACTCTTGTGGTCCATCACGCTAATCATCCACAGACCCATCACCGGTGTCCGACCCTGGGCCCACCCAATCGGCCGAGGCCCGGCCCTTCTCAGCCTCGCCGGTCACCTCGCATACGGCATCTCCCTCGGCCTCATAGGAGGTTGGCTGTGAGCAATCGCGTCGTTGGTGTGACTGGAGCTACGGGATTCATCGGACGTCATATCGTCCCCGCTCTGCAGTCTGCAGGGCACGAGGTCAGGGCCCTCGTCCGCCGTCCTCAGGAGCTTGTGGGGTCCGGAGTCGATACGAGGCGGGCGGACCTTCTCGAGGCAAGTTCGCTGTCTGCTGCCCTGGAGGGAGTCCACACGGCCTTCTACCTCGTCCACTCCATGATGGCCGGATCAACTTTCGTTGAAAGAGATAGATTAGCGGCGAACAACTTCACAGAGGCGGCCGAGGCATCTGGAGTCGAGAGGATCATCTACCTGGGCGGCCTGGGTGAGACGGGGCCCGCGCTCTCGACGCATCTAAGGAGCCGTGCCGAGGTCGCAAGAATCCTCCAATCATCGAACGTCCCTACTACAACATTCCGGGCAGCCATCATCCTGGGCCACGGAGGGGCCTCCTGGGAGATGCTCCGGCAACTAGTGGAGAGGCTGCCCGTGATGCTCACACCCCGGTGGGTGGAGGTTCGGTGTCAACCCATCGCCCTAAGGGACGTCCTGACCTACCTGGTTAAGAGCGTCGGCGAGGACGAGACCGCTGGTAGTTCCTTTGACATCGGCGGGCCCGACATCCTGACCTATCGCGAGATGATGCTTATCCTCGCAGAGGTGTTGCGGAAGAGGAGATACATCTTCGGCATCCCTGTTCTGAGCCCGAGGCTGTCATCATACTGGGTAGATCTTGTGACCGACGTGCCTTCCCGGGTTGCGAGACCTCTCATTGACGGCCTGAAGAACGAGGTCGTTTGCCGGGAGAGTCGAATCAAATCGCTTATTCCAATGCGGCGGACACGATATAGAGAAGCCATCAAGCTGGCCCTTCGAGGTGTCGTATAGAGTAGGCGGGGGCTAGGGGTAATGGGCGCGCAGCATGCTCTCCGAGATGGTTGGCTAGTGCCTAACTGAACGTTTTAGTGGTAACCTTTATCTGTCTCCCTTTGCATACCCCCACGTGGCCTTTCTACGGGTCAAGAAGATCAAGGGAAACGATTACGCCTACCTGGTCGAGAGCCGATGGGACCCGAATAGAAAGGTTGCTAGGCAGCGGATCATCAAGTACCTTGGGCCCGCGACGGCGGTTACACTGGATGATATCCCTCCAGAGTTTCAGAACGAGAAAGTCCGTGCCTTCATTCTGAGAAACTCGGTACTGGCATCCCATCGCAAGGCCAGACTGATCTTGCGGCTCAAGGAGCGCCTCCTCTCGTCAATCTTAGACGGAAGCGTGTCGGAGACGAGGGCTGCGGCGAGGGAGGGGCTGCTCGCCCTAGGTGTGGACCAGCTCTACGTGGACGTGGTAACCCCCGTGATGTACAGCGTGGGCGAGCTGTGGGAGCGGAGGGAGATCTACGTCAGCCACGAGCACTTGGCCACGAATACCATGGCGGAAGCCCTGGTGGAACTAAACGCCACCATCAGGTGGACCGGTAGGAAACGTGGTTTGGCCTTAATCTGCATGCCTGACGGCGAGAGGCACAAATTCGCCGCCTTACTGCTTCAGGGTTTGCTCCTTAATCGAGGCTATTCCGTTCTGGACATCTCCGACTCCGCCCCTGCCTCTTCAGTCGTCGCCTTCGTTGAACTCCGAAAGCCCGCCATTGTCCTGGTTTCAGTAACCATGAGCGAGCACCTTCCCATGGCCCGACGCCTCGTCAAGGAGATTCAAGGGGTAACACCCGACACCAAGATCCTCCTCGGTGGCCAGGCAATCTTGGAGGCAGACCTGGGGGACCTGCCGGCCAACGTCGTGTTGGACGGCCCAGATACCTTGGCCTTCTTGAATGAGGTGGCTTCTGAACGCACGCCTTAGGGCGCGAGTCGACTGCAGTTAGGCACTATGAAACAGATAAACGGCACTATTATATACCCTACCTTCGTGGCTGAGTTCAGGTGAATCAAATGGAAAAGATCCTAGAAACAGCCAAGAAAGCCGGTTCCTTTGGAACTCTCTTGACAGCCATCGAAGCGGCGGACCTAGTCGAAACTCTGTCAGGCGATGGACCCTTCACGGTCTTCGCCCCGACGGACGCCGCCTTCGCAAAGCTTCCCGAAGGAACCATCAAGGCATTGCTGAAAGACCGGGCCAAATTGAAGGGAATTCTGACCTACCACGTTGTTCCCGGGAAGGTGATGGCGGCTGATGTAGTCCGCCAGTCCTCCCTCAGAACCGTCCAGGGCCAGAGTGTGCGCATCAACGCCGCGGGCGGCGTGAGTGTGAACGACGCTCAGGTTACCAGGGCAGACGTGGAGGCGACGAACGGCGTGATACACGTCATCGACGCCGTAATCATGCCTAAGTAGGGCTACTTCGATACCAGGGAAGGCGGCTTCCGCCTCCCCCCGGCCCCGGTCCCCTTCCCTGCCTTCCCTTATTTGAGTGCCTCTCAGGGCACGCTTCTGGGGGTACCTCCCCTACGCCGTTAGCGTGCTTTCTTGCTGCGGAAAGCCTTAACAACCGCGATGATATGGGTCCCTAGGTGAAACCATCACGGGCTCGATAGAGGTCCGGAAGTTCAAGGACATGGATCTCCGAGGGGGGTCCGTCCTTGAGGCTATCCCTACTGTGGGCCTCTCTAGCACCATCGCTTGCAGCTACCTTATCAGCACCCTCCAGCTGGACCAGATTTCCGCCCTCGACTCGGACGAGTTCCCCTCCGTCTCGATGATATACTCCAAGAAGCCCAAGTTCCCAGCCAGGATCTACGCCAGGGAGGATCTGAAGATGGCGGTCTTCATTAGCGAGATGCCCCTCCCGTCTACGATCCACCGCCCCCTGGCCAGAACCCTCCTTTCGTGGAGCCGGGACCAGGGCTGTCAGGAGATCATCTGCATGGAGGGGCTTCCCGTGTCCCAGGGAGGGAAGAAGCCCCTCCGACTCTGGGGCGTTGGCAGCACCGACAGAGCTCGGGAGAAACTGAATTCATCGGGAATCGAGCAGCTCGAGACCGGGATGATAACGGGGGTGTCAGGCGTCCTCCTCAATGAAGGCAGGTGGGTGAAGTTCAACGTCATCAGCCTGGCCGCTGAGACAAGGGCTTTCATGCCCGATGCCTTGGCAGCGGCCAAGTTGGTGGAAGGCGTTGACCGTCTCCTCCCGCAGGTGAAGATACCCACGGAGCCCCTTTACGAGCAGGCGGAGGTGCTGGAGGGTCAGCTGTCGACCCTTAGAGAGCAGGCAAAGCCGGCGATAGAGGGGCTGGTCGAGATGTACCGTTAGGCGTGCAGCCCTGTCGGCTACGTTACCTCCAGCTCTCCTCGGAAGTACTGGGCAAAGCCCTCCATGTCCAGGAGGCCGTGGCCAGAGAAGTTGAACAGGATGACCCTCTCGCTCCCTTGGCGTTTGGCCTCTAGAGCCAGCTCGATGGCACCCTTCACCGCATGGTTCGTCTCCGGGGCAGGGATTACGCCCTCGGTCCTGGCAAACAGGGCTCCCGCCTCGTAAGAAGAGACTTGGTCGTAGGCCCTTGCCTTCACGTGACCGTCCTGTACCAAGGCGCTCAACGTGGGCGCCGCCCCGTGGTACCTCAGGCCTCCCGCGTGGATTCTCGGCGGCACGAAGTCGTGGCCTAAGGTAAACATCTTCAAGAGCGGGGTCATCTCCGCTGTATCCCCGAAGTCGTAATCGTAGGCACCAGAGGTCAATGAGGGGACTGCCCTCGGCTCGATGGCGTAGAAGTCGGCCTCGGCTCGGCCTTGTAGGACCTCCCCCAAGAAGGGGTAGGCAAGGCCGGAGAAGTTGCTTCCCCCGCCAACGCAGCCCACCAGCGCGTCGGGATATAGGTCAAGGGTCCTCATCTGAGCCTGGGCCTCGAGGCCGATCACCGTCTGGTGCAGGAGGACGTGATTGAGGACGGACCCTAGGCTGTACTTAGCACTATCGTCCTTCACCGCTTCTTCCAGGGCTTCGCTGATGGCGATTCCCAGAGAGCCAGGATGGTCCGGGGCCTCCTCTAGGACTTTCTTTCCGTACTCCGTCTTGGTGCTCGGTGAGGGAAAGATCTCAGATCCGTAAGCCCGCATGACGTGGGCCCGATAAGGCTTCTGATCATAGCTCACCCTGACCATGAAGACCGTGCATCCCAGCTCGAAGTAGCAGCAGGCCAGACTCAGGGCGGAACCCCACTGCCCTGCCCCTGTCTCCGTCGTCAGCCTCTCCACGCCTTCCTTGGCAGCGTAGTAGGCCTGGGCGATGGCGGTGTTGGGCTTGTGACTTCCGGTAGGGCTCAGGTCTTCTCGCTTGTAGAATATCCTGGCGGGAGTCCGTAGGGCTTTCTCCAGCCTTCGCGCCCTGTACAGAGGTGAGGGGCGTCCCATTTGCAAGTAAGCCTCTCGGACCTCGTCGGGTATGGCTATGAACCTATCCGATGAGACTTCCTGCCTGATCACCTCCATCGGAAATATAGGTGCCAGGGTCTCGGGGACTATGGGCTCCTTCGTCCTGGGGTCCAGTGGCATCGGTATAGGTTTGGGCAGGTCTGACAGGATGTTGTACCACCTCCGCGGGACCTCCTCCAACGGCAACTGAACCTTCGTTAAGCCTTCCTCGGCTGCTAGGACCATAGGCGAGGGTTAGAAACTATACACTATATAATATTTATGAACTCTAGAGTACCAAAGGGTACATTAGGCCACACAAGTCCGGGAGTCTTGTGACGGGCCATCCAGCCGGTGTTTCATTAGCCACAGGCAAGATTTATCTATCGATGAACAATATTGGACACTGGCGGGAGCGATGTGGAATAAAATCAAGCACTACTTCGACGGGTTTCCTGGCCAGGCGAGAGTGGCCCAGCTAATGCTCGACTACGGCCTTCGCGTGGATCACGGTCGCGTGTACTGCGGTGAGGTCAGGCTTTCCGAGGTTGCCGTGGGCAGGGCTGCGGCTGTCGACCGCCGGGTTGTTGCGGCCGCTGTGAGAACTATCGAGCAGAACGAGGAAATGACTAGGGTCTTCACCAGGCTGTGGCCCGTGTGTCACCTCAAGGACGTAGCCCCGCTGATGAACTGGGGGGCTATAGAAATCGTCCCTACAGATGCCAAAGTGCCTGGTATTCTCGCTGGGGTCTCGACCATAATTGCGCGGGCTGCCATAAGTATCAGACAGGTCATAGTGGACGACCCAGAAGTTGTAGACGAACCGAGGGGTTTCATCATCACGGAGGCCCCGGTGCCAAGCGGGCTCCTGCCGGAGATTCGGCAAGTTGAGGGAGTTCAGGGCGTCGTCCTGTACTAATGCTTCGCCATCCACACCCGAAAGGGCGTCATTCCTTGGATCTGTGTGAACAGGTTACGAATCGCTCTTTGGGGACTACCCCGTCAAACCTCGTCCGAGGGCTGGCATCAAGTTGTCTTCAACAATAACGCGAGAATGGGACGGGCTACTACTCTCTCACTCCTAGCCGCCGCAACTCGATCCTCATACAGCGATCCTGAATGACCGTCAGACCTGCGGCACTAGCCCTCTCGGCGGCTTCATCGTTCCTTATCCCCAGCTGCATCCAAATGACCTTAGCATCCGTCTTTAGGGCGTCGTCCACCACCGGGCCCACCTGATCCGAGGGGCGAAAGACATTCACTATGTCGATGCTGAAAGGAATGTCCTTGACATTGGGGTAGGTCCTTTCGCCCAGGATTTCTTCAACGAAGGGGTTCACTGGAATCACCCTGTAGCCCCTCTCTTGGACGAACTTGGGGACTGTGTGGGCGTCCTTTGCGGGGTCCCGGGAGCAGCCGACCACGGCGACGGTACTGTACTTCGCGAGAACCTCCCTTATCTCTTCGTCTTCCGGTGTCATCCACGAGAACTACGTGGTCCTACTAGATAGCCCTTACAGGTTGAGGGCCGAGGGCAACTCCTCGAGGCTCCTCAACGTAGGGACTTCCCGTTCCGACACCCCCTCTCTATCCAAGAGGTAGGCTTGGATGCCAGCACGGGTGGCGCCAAGATAGTCAACGTAGTAGTTGTCCCCCACATGAACGGCACCCTCAGGGTCCGCCTCCAGGGCGGCAAGGGCAACCTGGAAGATTTCTCTCTGGGGCTTCTCGTAACCCAGGAGATCCGAGATGACCATGGCATCGAGGTAGGGGGCAACGCCCAGTCGGAACAGGAGAGGTATGAGCTCCCTGGAGCCGTTTGACACGACTGCCAGTTGGAGGCCCGCCTTTCTGATGGACCGAACCGCCGGGAGGACATCCTCGTAGAGGGTTCGGTACCGCTGTGACTGGAGGAGGCGCATGTACTCCTCATACATCTCCTCCATACGCTCCCCTAGCCCCGTTTCCTTTCGGAGAACATCGATGTACTCAGCCCTGAAGCGGGGGTAGTCTGATAGCAGGATGTCCTCCCCCGATTTCACAAGAGCGTCACCGACCCGGAAGGCCGCCTGAGCCCTTTCCGCGGAGAGGGCGATCCCCTTTCCTCGACAGGCTTCGAAGAAAACGGTGGGCTTGGGAACCTTCAAGCGTGTAATGACGCCGCCTGAGTCGAGGAAGACGGCCTTCATCCTTCATCGTTCAACACGAGACAACCCATAACCCTTGCGAGTGCTCTCTAGGCTATCTCACCCGCCTTACGGCGTGCCCGGGAGCCGGAGCAACCTGCCATTGACTGACGGCCTCTCTCCTCGAGAGGATGTGGAAAGCACCCACGCACGTACTTTCACTGTCCTCCCTGCAATCCTTATCTACGGCCCGCGATTCCCCCTCCCGTGCAGCGACTCGCCCGCGAAGCAGCCCAGCTTCTCAAGGGCGCATCCCACGTGGACATCTTCAGCCACATCGACCCAGACGGGATAACCTCTGGATCCATCGCCTCTCTAGCGCTGGAAAGGATGGACGTTCCACATCAGGTACACTTTCTGAAGAAACTAGACTCTTCCACCGCCGAGGAAATAAGGGACAGCGAGCCCGAGGTGGCGTGGTTCACGGACCTGGGAAGCGGGCTCTTACATCTCCTCACTGAGGTGAGGGGCGTTATCACGGATCACCACGTCCCTTCCGACCTGTCTGTTCCGCGGGAGAGGAGGCACGACCTGCTCGCCTATGACGCTCCAGAGCTGGTTCATGTGAACCCCCACCTCGCCGGTCTAGACGGCGCATCGGAAATAAGCAGCTCGGGTTGCGCCTACCTGGTGGCCAAGGAGCTCAGCCACGCTAACAGCGACCTGGCCGCTTTGGGGATAGTTGGCGCTGTGGGAGACCTGCAGGACAGGGCCCGGGGTCGGCTCATCGGGCTTAACCGGCGGATTCTGAAGGACGCGATCAACGCTGATGTCCTCCAAGTAATCAGGGACCTGCGCCTCTTCGGTAGGGAGACCAGGCCCCTCTTCAAGCTATTGCAGTTCGCCAACGATCCTCCCCTTCCCCACCTTACAGAGGATGAGGAGGCGTGCATCGTGTTCTTCCTGGAGCTGGGAGTGGACCTCAAGACGGAAGAGGGTTGGAGAAGGTGGATCGACCTAGCTCCCTTCGAGAGGAGGAGGGTGGTCTCTGAACTGGTCAGCCTACTGCTGGAGAAGGGGTACGGGCACGAGCTGGCCCGAAGGCTCGTGGGCGAGGTCTACCTCCTCTCCAGGGAACGCGAGGGAACCCCACTGCACGACGCAAAGGAGTTTGCCACCCTCCTCAACGCCTGTGGACGTTACGAGGAGGGGGAGGTAGGTTACCACGTCTGTCGCGGAGACCGAGGGGCCTACTACGACAGAGCCCTGAAGTTGCTGGAGAAACACCGGGGATTCATCGTCGACTCCCTTGACGTGGTTCGGGACGTGGGGCTAGAGGAGCTAGAGAACATCCAGTTCTTCCATGGAGGCGACCGCATCCGAGACACGGTCGTGGGCATTGCCGCCGGCATGGTCTTGGGGTCGAGCGACGCCAAGCCTGGCATGCCTCTGATAGCCTTCGCCGACTCCGAGGATGGGGTGAAGGTAAGCGCCCGGGCGCCGAGGAATTTGCTGGCCAAGGGATTGAACCTGGCCGAGGTCCTCACAAAGGCGGCCAGTATGGTCAAAGGCGAGGGTGGGGGCCACAACATTGCCGCCGGGGCTACCATCCCGAAGGGGTCCGAGGAGGAGTTTCTGCGGATAGTGGATCGCCTAGTGAGCGAGCAACTCCGGGGGTAGCGGTGCCCGCATCGGCGCTCTCAATAGGCCACCGATGGGTTCCGTGAAAGGCTGGGAAGCTGACCAGAGGTCCCTCAAGGGCCAACACACTTAGCGAGGGTTGCTGACATAGCGTATCAGAGCTGATACCGGGGTCTGTAGGGTTTTATATTCTGAGACGGAGACCAGGTTCGTGGCTGAGCGCGCCCCGCAAGAAATGACCGTGGTCAAGGTCAAGGTGTGCCTCGTGGGCCCCGGATCTGTGGGCAAGACCTCCCTGATCCGTCGATTCGTTCACGATGAGTTCGACGACCAGTACATCATAACCATGGGGGCAAAAGTCTCCAAGAAGGAGCTGACGGTGAACGATGAGGGCGGAACCCCGTCCCATGTGGATATGATGATCTGGGATATCATGGGGCAGGCGGACTTCCAAGATCCTCTGAAGGGAGCCTTCTTCAAGGGTGCTACAAGGGCCTTCTTCGACGGAGCCGACGGCATCCTAGCTGTCTGCGACGTGACCCGGAAGAACACCCTTCACCAGCTGCGGTCATGGGTCGCGGCGGTCCAGGATGTCGCAGGTGACATCCCCGTCCACTTCCTCGCGAACAAGGTGGACCTCACGGACCAAGTCAGCTTCGAGGAGGAGGAACTCCGCGGGGTCGCTGAGGAGCACGGCTCCCCTTACAGCTACACGAGCGCGAAGACAGGGGAGAATGTCCAGTTGGCCTTTCAGCGGCTGGCGGAGCGGATTGTGTAGCCCTCTCGCAAGAGGCTTAATAGGGCGACCCTCTATTCTCCACAAAAATGGCCAGCGAGTATGAGCTCCGCTTCTTTGTGGAGAACGAATTCACCCGCCGCCAGTGTCCCACGTGCGGACGCTTCTACTGGTCCCAGGGCAGTCACGACAGCTGTGGGGAGACCCCCTGTCAGGAGTACCTGTTCATCGGCGCCTCCCCCATGGCGAAGAGGCTAAGGCTCTCTCAGATGCGGGAAGCCTACCGGGGGTTCTTCGAGAGGAGGGGTCACACGCGTGTCAAGCGGTATCCTGTGGTGGCCCGCTGGCGCGACGACGTCTTCTATACCCAAGCCTCCGTCTACCCCTTCCAGCCATGGGTCATCGAAGGCATGGCGGAGCCTCCCGCTAACCCCCTGGTGATATCCCAGCCCTGCGTGCGTTTCAACGACATTGACAACGTCGGCAAGACGGGGCAGCACTTCACCCTCTTCGAGATGATGGCCCATCACGTCTTCAACTACAAAGACAGGCCCATCTACTTCAAGGAGAGGACCACGGAGCTGTGCCACGAGTTCATGACGAGGGAGCTGGGCATCCAAGCTGAGAGGCTCCGGTACGTGGAGTCACTTTGGGAGGGTGGCGGCTACAGCGGGCCATGCTTTGAGGTGACCGCCGACGGGGTGGAACTCTCCACCTTGGTCTTCATGATTTACCGGGGTGAGGGAGAGAAGCGGGAGCCCATGGATTGCCAGGTCGTCGATACGGGTTACGGACTGGAGCGGCTCGCCTGGGCCTCTCTCGGGTCCCCTTCCGCCTACGAGGCCGTTTTCGAAGAAGTGTTGGAAACCCTGAAGGGGAGCGCGTCCATCGAGACCGATCCAGAACTCTTGGCGGAGTACAGCAAGGTGGCCGGCGGTATGAACATAGAAACCCACGGGGATGTGCGCCAGCTTCGACAGCGGGTGGCGAAGAGGGTTGGCATTAGCCTTGAGGAGCTGTTGGAGAAGACCCTTCCCCTGGAGGACTTGTACTCGGTCTGCGACCACACGAGGGCCTTGGCCTTCGTGCTCGGCGATGGCGTGGTTCCGTCAAACGTCAAGGAGGGGTACTTCGCTCGCCTCCTCGTTCGGCGAGGACTCAGGGCCCTGGACCGGCTGAAGCTTGAGTTAAGCCTGGCAGAAATCCTGTCGATGCAGATTGAGCATTTCACTCGGGACTTTCCTGAGCTGAAGGAGTCAGAGGAGGAGATCCTCAGGCTCGTTGAGGTGGAGGAGGGGAAGTACAGGGAGACCCTGAAGAAAGGCAGGAAAATCGTCAAGGGCTTGGAGGGTAGGATCAGAGCGGATGACCTGGTGGAGCTTTATGACTCTCACGGCCTGGTGCCCGAAGTGGTCCAGGAATTTTCCGAACAGCAGGTCGAGATACCCGATGACTTCTTCTCACAGGTGGCGGAGAGACACATACAGCCTGAGGGGGTCGCGAGCCCCCTTAAGGATATGCCCCAGGGATATCCGGCGACGAAGCTCCTCTTCTACGATGATTCGCAGAGGCTCACGTTCAGGGCAAAGGTGCTGGGCACCTTCAATGGCCACGTCATCCTCGACAGAACCTACTTCTACCCTGAGGGTGGCGGTCAGGAGGCGGACACGGGTTTCATAGGGAGTCTGAGGGTCGAGGATGTTCAGATATCGGGAGGTATCGTGCTCCACAAGGTCGAGGACGGCATCGCCCCCCAGGAGGGTCGGCGCGTGTCCTGCCGCGTGGATGGGAAGCGCCGAATGAGGCTCACGAGGCATCACACGGCAACACACATCGTCAACGGTGCCTCAAGGGCCGTTCTGGGTCAGCACATCTGGCAGACTGGTGCCCATAAGTCCGAAGGGCGGGCAACCCTAGACATTACCCATTACGCGAACTTGACCGATGAGGAGCTGACTTCCATAGAGGACCTGGCCAACCGGGTCGTGATGGAGAACAGGCCTGTACATCAGGCCTTCGTGAGACGGGAAGTGGCCGAGGCGGAGCACGGATTCGTTCTCTACCAAGGAGGCTCAATACCCGGAAAGAAGATCCGAGTCGTGGACATCGAGGACTTCGATGCGGAGGCCTGCGGGGGAACCCACCTATTCACTACCGGAGAAGTCGGCCTCATCAAGCTGCTGAGGAGCCGGAGGATTCAGGACGGTGTGGTCCGGTTGGAGTACGTAGCGGGAGAAGCCGCCCTGGAGCACTTCCGGAATACGGAGAGGACCGTTAGAAAGGCCAGCAGAATCCTCAGAACTAGTCCCGAGAAGCTTCCCACAGCGGCCGAGAAACTGTTGAGGGAGTGGAAAGAGGCCACCAAGGATCTGGAACGGGTCAGGGCCCTAGAAGCGACAAAGACGGTCGAGGAGATGCTGGAATCCGCTGAGGTCGTGAAGGGATTCAATCTAGTGATTCGCTCCCTTAAGGGAGGTATAGAGACGCTCCTGCCCCTCGCTAAGGAGTTGCTTGGCCACAGCGGCGTTGTCTGCGTTCTTGGAGGACGGGATGGGACCGCCAGCCTAATCATCGGCAGAAGCAAGGACGTGCCTCTGGATGTGACTCCCGTCGTGTCGGAGGCCGCCTCTCTTCTTGGCGGGAGGGGTGGCGGGAAACCTGACTTCGCGCAGGGCGGAGGACCCCGTGTAGAGAAACTGGAGGATGCTTTGGTCAAGGCAGCTTCTCAAATCAAGGCCCTCCTCCGCGACTGAGAGGGTTAGCCTTCGAAATTTCCCATGGATGATGTCAGTTTGGGTGAGGGGATCGCGCCGAGGAGGGGCGTCCCCTTAAGGCTCCCTCGCCGAAGGGATTAACTTCTTGGATAGGCATTGCCCTGCGATGAACGGGATGCCGGGGACGGAGTTCACCAAAGAGGAGTTGGCGGTCTTCCTCAAAGGCTGGGTGCAGGATGTTCGTGGCACTAGATACGTGGCCTTCCACGCATTGGTTGACCGTATGCTCGTCATCGTGCCAACGAGGAGCATTAGGGCAAGGAAGCAACGCCCCATAATGACCACCACCATCTTCGTCATCATCCTTATGTCCGCCCTTCTGGCCTTCCTCAGTCCGGGCGGGCCGCAGCCCTTGGTCCTCATCCTGGGAATTGTAGTAGCGACCGTATTGTTCATCGCCACCAGGTATGCAGGCATTGGGCGAGCAGGCCTTGACATCTATGGGTTCGTCCGTGACATTGACCGCGAAGAGGCCAGCAGTCTTCTTGAGAACATTAGGAAGACGCAGAGGGTTCATTTGCCGCTCATACCGTGCCAACGATGGCACTGGGATGTCGAGAAGATAGGTCGACCCTACGACGTAAGGTAGGTGCGTTCGTCGAGCCTCAAAGCTTCTCCGAGGATCCTGAGCAGCTAGACGCTGGTAAGCTCTGAGCCTCGTGGGCGTCTAGGGTGCTCTCGATGGTGACAGGGCTGAGAGGGATATTCACGAATTCCGCAACTCTAGGCAGGGAACCCAGCTCGTTCTCCAACTTCTCGCAGAGGAGTGCACGTTCCTCGATACTGAAATGCCGATAGGCTAGGTTCGCCAGGAAGCTTAGGTTGATGGCATCTAGGTCTGTCAGCTCCTTTCTGAGGATAGACTCCCTACCTATTAATAGGTGGATTTCGTAGTTCAATTCAGATGGAGTCCCTTGCAGGCGAGGTTGAAGCGGTAAAGGCGATTGTCGGGCGCTTCTTCCCCATCTATGAAGTGCGGGTCCGCCCGGAAGCGATGGCTTTCTACGTCCGAGTGGACTCCCACGTCCTGAACGAGAACTTCGAAGGGCTGCGTCAGGAACTGAAGGAGAAGCAGTACATTCCTGTCCTTCGGGCCGAAGGTGGAGAGCACATCCTCTTCGTCCAGAGGAAGCCGCAAATGAGGTTCAGGGGGCCCGTCCTGAATGCTTCTCTTCTCGTGGCCACACTTGCTTCAACGGTCTATGCTGGGATGATGATATGGGGAGGTACCTATGGCGAGGGGGCAGGGTTCTTCTCCCTTTCGAACGTAGTCAGCGCGACAATTTTCTTCGCGGTGCCTCTCATGGCAATCCTGGGCACCCACGAGATGGGGCACTACATCATGGCCAAGAAACACGGGGTAGCAGCCTCCTTGCCATTCTTCATCCCAGCTCCTTTCACCATTATCGGGACTCTCGGAGCTCTCATTAGCATGCGCGAGCCCATCCCAAACAAGAAGGCCCTGCTGGACATCGGCATCGCAGGGCCCTTGGCAGGGCTGGCGGTGGCGTTTCCTGTCACGCTGATAGGGCTGTACATGAACTCCGTTGATCCGGTATTCACAGGGCCCAACACAGGGGGGGGCTTTCTCGTCAACCTTCCCCTGATATACTACCTATTCTTCTTTCTCATTCCCGTGCCGGAGGGCGTCGCCCTCCATCCGACCGTCTTCGCCGGCTGGGTAGGGTTCTTCGTCACGGCCATCAACCTGCTACCGGCGGGGCAGCTGGATGGGGGCCATGTTGCCCGAGCCCTTCTGGGGGAGAGGTCGCGCTACCTCAGCTACGCAGCCTTCGTGGCCCTACTCGTGCTGGGCTTCCGGTTCTTTATCTCGTGGATCATTCTCGCTTTCTTCGTCCTCCTCATCGGGTTGAGACACCCCCCGCCCCTCAATGACATCAGCGAAATCCACGTCGGTCGCAAGAGCCTGGGGTTCGCCGTGCTGGTAATCCTCGTCATATCCTTCGTCCCCCAGCCAATCGTTCAGATTCCTGTGGAGGTGGACTTCGAGTTCACGAGCTGGGAGGATCTAGAAACCCCCATCGAAATGGACAATGTCACCCTTGACGAGGGCGTCTACAAGTTCTACGTGAACAACACGGGGAACGTGGAGTTGGAAATAGTGCTCATGCTGGCCGCCCAGAATCTGCCAGACTGGAACGTTACCTTCACAACCGTGGCGGGGCAGGAGGTCATGGCTGACCGGGCTACCATCTCATTGAATGCCGAGGAGGCAGCCTCGGCTATCGTCCTGATAAGTGCTTCCCCTGGCACTCCCGGGGGACAGGTATTCACCATTGAAATCAGGGGCGAGACCGCGGGAAGTCACCCTGGGGTGACCAAGGAGCTCCAGCTGAGCGTCCTCACCTAAACCCTTTCGAAGACTGAGAAGTGTCGGATGAGGGACTTGTGGACTGGGAGGGAGTGGTACTCGAGGAGCTTCAGATATCTCCTCCCGATGTCGAGGTAGTTCAATTCAGGAAGGCAGATAGCCAACCGCCCTCCCGACTTCAGAGCGGCTTGGAAGGCCTCGAAGGCCCGGTCCATCAAAACAGGAGGATCCTCTCCCATTGTGCCCGCCGATCTACCGTAGGGAGGATCTGTCGCTATCGCGTCAAACTCGCCGATCTCCTGATTGATCTCTGCTACATCGCAGGCCCGTAGATCGGCCATCAAGCCAAAGAAGTCGAGGTTCTCCCTACAACCCTCCAGTACCTCCTCTCTAAGGTCAGAGCCTGTGGCCTTGGCGCCAACCAAGGCCGCCTCCAGGAGGATTCCGCCTGTCCCACAAAAGGGATCCAGGAGGCTCTCTCCTCTGGACACTCCCGTGAGATTTACCAAGGCCCTCGCGAACTTGGGGTGCAGGCTTATGGGCCGAAAGACGGGCCGCCTCTCAGCCTTCCTGGACTCAAAGCTGGACCTGTCCACGGATGCGTCCACCCGATAGAGGTAGGCCTTTCTTGAGATGACTAGCCGAAGGTCAACTTCCGGTTCCTCAAGGTCTACCCTTCCTGTGGAGGCAAGGACTCTGCCCACGGAGACCTCCAAGGACCTGCTATCGTAGCGCCTCGTGAAGTCCTCCACCCGCAAACGAAAGGACCTGTCCTGGAGGTTGATCTGGCCCGCTGCTTCTCGGACCTCCCCCAAGGAGCCCGACAGAAGGGTCTCACCAACAAAGCGACTCAGAGCTAACCTTGACGCCATCTGATGCGGGTTGACCGACGGGCGATAGACGACAAGCCGCGGCTCATGCACGACGTGGGCTAGATCTGCCCCGAGGGCCCTGCGACACCCGAGCACGTCGGCAGCCGGAAGGCTGGGATGCTCCCCCGAGAGTTCAACGATCTGAGAGTTCACTGACCTCAACGGCTCACCAGGCTTCAGCCCATTAGGGACTTGTCAATAGCCTGACCTTGTGTCAGGCTCTTAAGGTAACCGCTCGCAGCGGAACCGGTCCATGGATTACGACGTATGAGAATCCAATCTAATGATTTATCAGGGTGCGGGGATATCCAAGGACGGCATGAAGCCTACGGAGGTCCGAGGCGAGGCCCATATCTCCCCGGAGTTCACCATGAGCGGCTTCAGCCATCGGGACGTCGGCGTCATCAAGGAGATCACGCGAAGGTCCCTTGGAGAGGAGTACCCTCCATCTCTCTTCATGGACATACACGGATGGTGGCCGGACGGATTCATCGTAGTGAAGCAAAGGGGAGAGATCCTAGGCTTCGTGGCCGGTGTCGTCTCGGCGCCGAGACGGGCCAGGGTTCTCATGCTGGCTGTTCAAGACGGCTACAGAGGCAGGGGACTCGGGACGGCATTGATGGATGAGTTCACCAGGCGATGCGTGGCCCGTGGCATATCCTCCATAGAACTCGAGGTCAGGGTGAGTAACGAGGGCGCCATCCGGTTCTACAAGCGGTTGGGTTACACCATAAGATACCTGCTGCCCCGATTCTACACCGACAAGGAGGACGGCTACAAAATGTGGAAGGACCTCCGGTAGCTCACCCTTATTAGGACAAATCGCTTACCTCCCCGAGGGTCTGGTGTGGAGGATGTGTCGCCTAGTGAGGCCCTAAGTCGATTCTCTTCGTCGGCCAAGGACGTTGCCACACAGCTTCGGGTCGGCATTTTCAGCCTGCCAGGTGTCGAGGAAAGGGGCTACCGCGACCCTGAGACAGGCAGCTGCAGCATCCACTTCGCCGTTGGGGGGGATGCTCTGGTTGAAGTGCATTCCAACGATGTCCTGCGGGTCACCATGGACTTGTCCGCCGAGGATGTCAGGGGCTTTCATGGTCGCACGGACCTCGCGACCCTGGAGTTCGAACCTTGGGGCCAGCGCGAAGTTCGAAAGCACCTTGAGGAAATTCTGAGGGATCTGGAGGAGGAAGGACCGTTTCGGCTTGACTTGGCCGTGGCGTCCCAGGTTGACCTGCGTTCCTTCACAAGGCTTGTCCACGCGAAGTACGACATGCTCATCAGTCGCTAGGGCTCCTCCACACGCTGCTGCCCGAGCTAGCCGATGTACTTCCCCTCGTCGGCAGGGTCGTGGTAGTTCCAGTAGTGGTAGGGAGACGCTGATCTCTGGGCCCGGGTCATATCTGAGCCCACGCCGCCTTCGTAGGAGCCGTACCTGTCTCGTATCTGCTCCTCAGCCGTCTTTGCCACCTGGACGGCCCCCTTTATGTGATCGGCCTCTATGTACGCGCTCCCCTCGGTGATGGCGATGTCCCCCGCCGCTCGGATGAGACCCCCCATCTCTCTGAGGCGCAGGGTGAGGGATCCCTCTGCCTTGTCGAGGTCACGAGCCCTCCTCCTAGACTCACCGATGACTGCCAGGACCGCCTCCCGGGTAGCGGCAGGAATCCTTCCGTCCATGGCGATCTCCTGGGCCACGAACTGGGCCATCTTGGCCCTGTTGGCCTCGCCATCTGTCATGGTGGTCTCCACGAGAACCTCGTAGCCAGAGCCTACTATCCTGGACCTCAACGGGGAGAGGATGTAGGGCAGGTCCTGGATGTTGCAGGCCCCCACCAAGATGAAGTCGCAGGGAACGTTGTCCACCCTCACGCTGGCACCAGCACTCTGGGGGTTCCTACCGCTGATGGGGAACCTCTTCTCCTGCATGGCCGTGAGTATGTGACGCTGCAAAGGGCCAAGCTGGGGCAACTCGTCTATGAAGAGAACTCCCTCGTGGGCCTCGTGGATGGCACCGGCTACCACCCTGTCGTAGGGCTCGGTGCCGAGCTGGGGATGACCACCGTAGGGATCGTGCTTCACGTCTCCCAAGAGCTCCGTCTCGCTGGCCCCCGTGGCCAGGAGGAAGGGGTTCCGCTCCAGCGGCACGAGAACCTTTCTCGGGCTGACCTTCTCCATCTCCCTCCTCTTCTCTAGGGCCTTCTGGTCCAGGACCTTAATCAGATCGCCAGCCCTTTCGTAGACCACAACCTCCTCCTTCCCGAATTGCTTGCGAGTGGTGGTTACCCTATCTCGGCCGCTGAGCTGGCCGATGGTGGCCTCGAAAATGCCGGAGAGGAGGTCCCCGAAGGGGTTCCCCACGTTCTGGGCCGTTCCCTTGGCCCGGGTACACTTCGGGCAGAGGGCGTCTGAAGGAGGGGAGTAGTGACCGCAGTGCACGCATCGGTAGCCTAACCTCTCGGCCACGTTGATGGGAGCATCCTTGGGGTCGACCAGCTCACCTTCGGCTCCCTTCAGCTCGACGACGTCCTTCAGAACGTCTTCCCTGTTCCTGACCTCCACCATGGGTCGCTCGTGGTTCTCTGGGTTGTGGACGACCCGAATCTCCTCTTGCGGATGCGGGAGGTGTAGGGAGAGGGCTTGGGCTATCATCGACTTCCCCGTTCCAGGGGGGCCCACAAGGAGCAGGTGCCTGCGCTGGCTGGCGGCGATGCGGGCGAGGCGGACTCCCTCGTCCTGCCCTATGACGCGCTTTAGAGGGTCCCCAGGTATGGAGACATCCGCCGTGGTCTCCATCTCTTCCAGGGAGAATCCCCTCTGCGCGTCCAAGATGCCCTTGGAGACTATGCCGACACCTCACGACACCTTCAGGTCGTCAGCGGTGAACACCTTGACGTTGGTGGGTTGCTTGACTATACTGCCTGCCTTCATGCCTATAACATACTCCACGCCGTTATCGCTAGCGATATCCAGTATTCGCTGAGTAACGACGCCGTCGAAGACCAAGGCTTGGACACCCTTACTCTTCTTGAGGGTGTCCACGAGTTCCCGGACAGCGACCTCCTTGGCGGCACCCTTACCCCCCAAAAGGTGGGCTTTGGAGCTACCGACCAGTGACCGAAGTTCCTCCTTGTAGGACTCCAGCTCCTTAGAGAGCCGGAGCTCCTCAGGCTTCGGTGGCGCGGGCTCCTTCTTCGCAGGGCGCTCGGCTTTGGGAGGCCCAATGCCGAACATCTCGACGAACTGCTCCGCGGGTATCTTGTTCCGGAGGGCCTTCATTATCTGCTTCTGCGTGAGTTCCTCGACCTCCTTACCACGGGGCGCCTTCGCGGCGAAGTCGACCTCGGCCACCTGGAGGAGTTCCTTCAGGATGAGGTCGCCACCGCGGTCACCGTCCACAAAGGCAGTAACCACCTTCTCCCGGGACAGGTTGACAATGGCCTCGGGCACATCCGTTCCCTCCACGGCGACAGCGTTCTTGATGCCGCACTTCAACAGGTTCAGGACGTCAGACCTTCCCTCGACGACGATGATGGCGTCGGAGTCCGCTACGTTGGGCCCAGCGGGCAGTTTCTCGGGACCGTAGCTCACGATCTCCGAGACCTGGACGGCCTGCCTGACCTCGTCCTTCAGATCGGTCCCAACTGTCTTGGCCCCGTGGAGCATGCCGGACAGGATCTCCTTTGCCCTGTCCACAACCAGGCTCCTCTTGGTCACTCGAACGTCTTCCACAGCCTTAGCGCTAATCTTGGCCTTGCAAGGGCCAATCCTGTCTATGGTCTCCAGGGCCGCCGCAAGGATTGCGGTCTCCACCTGGTCGAGGCTGGAGGGGATCAGGACGGTCCCCTCCGTCTTTCCCTTCTTGGAGACGACGTCAACCTCGATTCGGCCGATTCGGCCGCTCTTCTGAAGATCCCTAAGGTCCAGCTCGTCGCCCAGCAGCCCCTCCGTCTGGCCGAACACGGCTCCCACGACGTCGGGCTTCTCCACCACCCCGTCAGCTTCCAGAGAGGCTCGGATGAGGTACTTCGTTGTTGTTGGATCGACTGCCATTTCTTTCACCTCTGGACAGCGCCAACCCTCCAAAATCCCTCTATCCCTAGCTGCACTCCACTCCTGTGGATGTGATGAGGATTATAGTAATATTGGAAGGTTAATGCGAGTCCAAATTCTACTCGCCGCCCCTCTATAAATAGTTTCCTGCCTGGGTAACGCCAAGCCGAGCGGGAGGTTCCCAAAGGGGTGTCCCCGGAGATTCATCCCGTCGATATGGTGCCCTACCTTCGCTTCGACCTGTCCTGTCTCCTGAAGGCCGGACCCAATCCGGGTGGCCGGTTGTAGGAAAGCATGATGCGGGCGACATAGGGATCGAGGCTCTCGACGTCCTTTGCCTCCTTCTTACACAGACGGGCCAACCTTCCTCGCAGGTCCACATCGTACCTCACGCCATTGGCCGCCAATCCTTCCCTTAGGAGGCGACAAAGCTGGCCGCCCCTGCGATCCCAGTCCGTCAGGATCACTGCCTCGGAATAGGTCCTGCCAACCTCTTCACAGAGCTGAAAGACGGGGGATCCGCCATTCAGCCTGATGATTCTCCCCTGAACCCCCAGCCTCCTGAGGGCCTTCCCGTCGTTCCGCCCCTCCACAATGATGGGAGCCCTCAGGCTGACCTCCTTCAGGTCCTCGATGGTCTGCAGGACCTGTTCATACCTCTCCTTCAGGTTTATTCCGAAGCCTCCTATGATTAAGGCGGCGTGCACTCCCTATGAGATTCGTTGGTTGTCCGTGGAGGAATCCCGAGGCGTGACGCCTGAGTGCAGTTTTTCCATGGAGAAGCCTGAACTTAAAAGTTGTCACGAGAATGACCCCCCCTTCGATGAGAACTATGAGAAGTGTGGGCTTTCGTGCACGCGATGGTAGAAGCGTGGAATGAAGGATAGAAATGGAAAAAGTGGGAGGGTATCGGTCTCCTTACCCTCCCTGACCCTTGACCCGAACCGTGTCGCTCCCCTCGAAGTCCACACCGTCCACGATTCCGGAGACCGCGACCGCAGCAGCGGAAAAAGAAATGGCTCCTCGGTGCTTCCCAAGGCCGAAGGTACTCCCCACACCCCTAGCCTTCGATAGATCTGATGGGGGCACGCCAAAATAAGTATTCGGGGTAGATGCCACTGAACGTCAACTCTCGGTCAACCCTCCGTTCATAAAATCACAGACAAAGCTTCAAGCCGCTATCAGTCTAGAACCGGTACGACCCCATCACTCTAAAATAATGACCTCCCTATAGGGCACCGTGGCGGGGGAGAAGGTTTCGTTGGAACTTATCCTTCAGGTCTACAGGAAGGAGAGCCAGCGAAAGACACTTACCTCCCTAGATCGCGAGTTCTGGCAGAACGTACGTGAGTACGTATCGGGCCTCGAGGAGGATCTACAGAAGGAGAGTCGTCGGGATCCAAACTCCGCCAAAGCGGCCCTGCTTCGGGACGAACTCAAGAAGGTTTTGAAGAGACGGGACCAGATCTACCAGTATAGGGAGAGGAAGATTGTGCGCCTCGCCGCCAGCGCTGCCTCAGGAGCTTCCGTGAACACGGGGAACCTGACGCCCTTGGAGGAGGAGTCCTTCAAGGCCCTTCTGGATGTCCTCGAGGGCGGCCGGAACCGAGCCTTTGGGGTGGAGGCCCATGAGGAAGGGGCGGAGGAGGTGGCCGAGGAAGTGGTTGAGGAGGTCAGACAGCCGGTGAAGAAGCCGCAGAGGCCCAAGAAGGCCAAGGCGAAGAAGGTCCTACTGAGGATCCTGGAGGATGTACCGCCTTTCATGGGGCTGGATGTCACTTATAAGCTCAAGAAGGAGGATGTGGTGAGCCTGCCAAAAGACGTCGCCCAGCTCCTCCTGAAACAGGGAAGGGCCGAGGAGATAAGGCCGAAGCTAGATATCGGGAAATGATAAGCCAATTCTTATATACTCACGTCACCATTATCAAGGTCGCTTCGCAACAAGGGGCTCTGCGTCAAAGAGTATCGGCATCCCTGAGTTGATGTTGCGGAGTCGGATGTGCACCCGACGAGGCTTCCTCATCGGGGAAGTGTGGAGAATGCTGGAGGGGCTTACGCCTCGCTGGCACAGCGTTCGTTGAGACGGTCATACGTGACCTGGACGTTAGTCAGACCAGTAAGTTTGCGGTTAACCACGCTGTCTGGGGAATGGCTTGGCTCAGGCGCCGACGAAGGTCGTGCCAAGCTGCGAGAAGCGCCGGGTAGGCGCAAGGAACCTGTGATCCGGCGATGGCCGAATGGGACTTCCCGTCCCTTCGGGGACGTTCCGAAAGGAGAGGGAACCCGCCGAAGTGAAGCATCCTAGTAGGCGGAGGAAGAGAAATCAAACGAGATGCCCTCAGTAAAGGCGATCGAAGAGGGCATAGGGCAAACCGAATCCCTTCCCGAAAGGGTAGGGAGATGTGGAGTTTTGGACCCTGGCACTCCTCACCCAGCGAACCCGAAGTCTTCTGGAACGGAGCGCTTCAAAGGGTGATAGCCCCGTAGGGGTATGCTGGGGTGGAGATTCTGGGTATCCAGAGTACCGTGCGTCGGATATCGCGCGGGAAGTTGGGAGGCATGGACTTCCAACCCTAAATACGACCCGAGACCGATAGTGCAGTAGTAGCGTGAGCGAAGGCTGCAAAGTACCCTTGACGGGAGGTGAAAAGAGCCTGAAACCAGACAGCTACAGACTGATGGAGCGTGAAAGCGAAGAAGCCGCAAGGCGGAGCAGCGTTCCATCATCCGTTTAGAAAAACGGGCCAGGGAGTTCTGACCAACGGCGAGGTTAACCCCGTAGGGGGGAAGCCGTAGCGAAAGCGACAAGTCCGCAGCCTTCGGGCGAGGGACGTGGTGCGCTCGCCAGGAGTCGTTGGTGGGATACCCGAAGCCGGTCGATCTACGCC
>JABAOH010004406.1_pt2 | contig 52022 bp, 46 predicted proteins | sample 7062181 | NCBI WGS metagenome assembly JABAOH01 (sample SAMN14538630, study PRJNA623070) | marine sediment metagenome | biome: marine biome [ENVO:00000428]; feature: marine pelagic biome [ENVO:01000023]; material: deep marine sediment [ENVO:00002113]; isolation source: pool of 5 deep marine... | reverse complement strand
GGAAGGGAGCAATCCCCGTGACCCTCTCCTTTATGTCCCTGTAGAGAAGGATCTTGCTCTCTGGTGTAAAGGAAGTGGAAAAGAAGAGTTCTATCGAACCGAATTTTACGGCATAAACAAGTCTTTTGAACATATCGGATAACGTAACTCCTCCAGTCCCTTCGTAAGAGGTGTATATGTTTTTGTCCCCACTTGGATAATCAAGCTCATCTGTTGTCGTCTTAACAACCACATATTCCGAATTCCCCTCACCATAATATATCTCAGGCCTTTCTATAATGAGATAATCGGATGTGGGTGGAATATCTTTTGCATAGAATTCAGGGAGTCCTTCCTCTGAAACCTTATCCACAGGATTCATTACAGCCCCGTATCCGTGGGTGTAAACCAGATGTGTGTTCACCCAGGTTTGGGCGTTTTCAGGGAGGTTTCGGGTATTCATCCCCCTTGCAGAGATCATAACCTGCTTGTATTGGCCATCGAGATTGTATCTGTCTATATCAACATCCCAGAACTGATAATAAGTCCGGAAGAGCTGGAGCTGATTGTACGTCTGGATAAGCGGTCTCCAATCCCATAAACGTATGTTCCCTATGGTTTCCTTGTTTTTGTCAATGTCGTCCATGGTGAGATCATAGGAGATAGGGAAGATTTTCTCCGATACTCCTCCCAGATTGTAAGCATTAAGGGTGTTCTCGATGTTCCTCTCTATGTAGGGTTGTTCGAAATTGAACTCATTAGGTGCGACAATGAAGGCCTGTGTAACTCCCACGGCAACCCCTCCCACTATCGCTACTCCTACAAGTGCTCCCAACCCGAGCAGAGGGGTTCTCCACTTATTTCTCTTGATGTTCAATAAGAAAAGCAAACCAACTACCACAGACAGGAAGGAAAGTATGCTTATCAGCGGTAACGTAACCGCCAAGTCCGTATACCCTGCTCCAAACACAACCCCAGTTCCGGAAAGTAGAAGGGCATACCTTGCCAGGTAAAGAACAAAGGAAAACACAAAAAACAGTAACGCAAGCAAGAAGCTGACGTGAGGGGTTGATTTCTTTATGACCTTCACCCAGTCCATCGTATACCCTAAACCTCCAACAACTTCCACATCCTCCTCAATTCTCCTTTCCAGTTTGAATGATTTAGAGAAAAACAGGTAGGCCATTAAAGTCAGGATGGTTGTAAGCAAGAACATCACCACAAAGAATCCTGCTATATACGAATAGAACGGCAGTGTAAATACGTAGAAGGCGATATCCATACCGAAAACCGGATCCGCTATACCGAAAACGCTTGGGTTCAGGAACTTGAGGAAAACCTCCCAGTTGGAGAAGGTGATCCCCAGCATAATAGCGAAAAGACCTGCCAGGAGGATGAGTATTTTTTCCATCCCTTTCGCTTTCCCCCTTTCGGATTTTCTCACTGAAAATCTCTTTGCAGCCTTTATGTTAATAAAAGCGAAAATGAAGAAGGACAGGCCGAATATAACTCCCAGCGTTACACTCGTTAGCAGCATTTTAAGGAAAACCTGGTCATACCCGAGGCTAGAAAACCAGAACCAGTCGCCGAATATGTTAATGATTCCTGAGAAAGACACCAGTAGTATAAAGATGATGATGAAGAGCGTATTTCCGATTTTCATAAAAACCCTCAGTGAATTTATTCCTAATAATTAATTATTGGTAATATATAACTTCCTATCTACCCATTACCTCAACGAATTTCCGAACAGACCTATCGAACGTCTTCTCCGCTTCCGGAGGGAACAAACACCCTGGCATCTCTCCGGCTTCCCTGTGGTGGCGTATGCACTCGCAGCACATCCCTTTTCTTTTGCATCCTGGATACGAACACGTGCATTCTTCCAGGTTTTTATCTCTGTTTGGACATTCCATTAAATCACCCATATAATATTGATATCATGATTTAAATTGGATTAAACCCAAAAATCGATATGCTTAGCCTCACTTCTTCCTCTTACCGCCCTCTCCCACTCTCACTAAAGGGGTCAAATTTCAGGAAGACTCACTTTTTGGTCAAAATTATTTTTTAGAAAGTATATAATCTAGTATATATTTTACAAAAAATATAATTTTAAAAATATTTCAAATAAAATATATTATTTTATATATAATTTTGAATATAGATAATAAATTCTATTTTTTAGAAGTTTAAACCAATGTTTAAATTTGACCCTCTCTCTTTTTAAAATAGGCTTTCAGCGATGCGTTTTTTTGCTCTTCAAAGGCCTTCTCTATGAACTCTTTTTTCCTCTCCATTCCGAGGTGTACATAGATTGTGGTAGTGTCTATTCTTGCGTGTCCCAATATATCTTGTATAACATTCAGGGGCGTTCCCTTGTCCTGGAGGAACGTTGCATACGAGTGACGAAGCGTGTGTGGATGGACCTCCTCGGGTTTCCGGATCCCTGCCTTCACAGCGTGTTGCTTCACAATCCTTCGTATGTGCCTGTCAGATACGTAAAACAGCTTTCCCGTTTGTCTCTCTCCTATGTACGAGCGAATCTCGGAAGCGAAAGGTTTCGTGGGGATCGGGACGTACCTATCCTTCCTGCCCTTTCCCTGCACGACCTTGACATTCCCGTTTATCAGGTCTATATCCTCTATCCTTAGGTTCAGGACTTCGGAATTCCTTAATCCCAGGTAGAACATACATTTTAACATAATATTATCCCTGGAATTCCCGGAAGAGGCCTTGAACATGGCTTCAACCTCAGGCAGTGACAGAAATCTTGGTAATTTCCTAGCCATTTTACCCTCAATATATTATTGTCATAGGTTTATTTAAACGCAGTGTATCGATTGTCCGAAAAGATGTATTTCCGGACATGACTGGGTTACGAACAAACCTGCGTTTTTTGCTGTATTTCCGTTCTATAGGTTAGATATAACCAGAAAATACAACCTATAAAACAGGGGTTCAGAATAAGATCCTATTTTTTCTCCTTTCTGGCCTGTTTCTTCTGTTTGCCCTCGACCTGGATCAGCTTCTTCTTCATAGCCTCCAGGTTATGAGCGATATCCCAGCCGTCATCCGTCAGTTTAACTCCCTTGATCCTGCCCTTTTTATCAAAAACAACGAGTCCCATGTTCTGGAGGACATCCAAGATCTTTATGGTGTGAGAATAGGTGCAGTCCGCCTCCTTAGAAAGGATTGTGGCATACACAGGGATCTTCGAGGTCTTCAAGGCAAGAAGTATCCGGGCTGGCTTTTCCCTCAGAAATAGGTCTTCCAATATCGGTTTTCGTTCTTTTGTATTAGCCATGCTTAATTTATAACATATGGAAATATAAATGTTACTGTTTCTATGTTTTTTAATAACACTGTAAAATTATACACTTTTTAAAAAATATTTTAAATTAAATACTTTTTGATAATCACTTTTTATTATATTCTTTTTAAAATATATACCAAAGAATACAAATTATCGATTTCACAAAAAAGTGAGAGTTTGGAGAAAAAGTGGGTGTAAAGATGGGAAAGAGGAAAAACGACATGTAGAGGCTATATTTTTAAAAAATAAAGATTTGTTTAAACTCAACTTTTTATATTTTGGAAACAAAATAAGGGAATGAGCGAATACGGAACCGTAATTTCCACTTTCGAGGGCCCTTGTACGCGTAAATTCTCCTTTGTGATCAAGAAGGATCAGGTCGTTCGAAGAGGACAGTTCGTGGAGGTTTCAGTGGAAGGAGGACGTTTGATAGGGAGGGTAGCGGATGTCTTCAAGACCAATCGTTACTTCATGCGACCGGAATCGGTCGAAAAATACGAATCCTCCAAACCCATGGAAGACATATTCCCTGTGAGCAACTGGGAGTATCTTGTCGCTGATGTCGTACCCCTGGGGGTGCACGGGAAGGAAGGAATGTTCGAGGAAGTTTCATTCCCCCCGTCTCCCGGGACCAAGGTTCACGAGCCAGATCACGGAATACTTTCGAAATTTCTTGGTCTTGATATGAAGGGACTGGAAGTGGGTGAACTCCCATACCACAACATTAAAACACGTCTAAACCTTACGCGCTTGCTCCAAAAACACCTCGCTATTCTCGCGATTTCAGGAGCAGGTAAATCTTATCTCGTATCAGTCATCATTGAGGAATTGCTAAGGAGGAAGGAGGAGGAAGGACAGCTAGCGACTGTAATAGTGGATACACATGGCGAGTACGTCTCCTTTGCGGAAGATCCGAATTACACTGACAGGATGAGTGTTTATCCCGGTCAGGATATAAGGATAGGCCTTCCGAATCTCACCTCGCACCAGATAAGCGAATTCCTTCCTAAGCTCTCTCCTGCCCAGGTAAGGGAGCTCGCTCGTCTCCTCAGGGAAATGAAAAGCGAAAAGAGACACTTCGGGATCGATGAGCTGATAAAAAAGATAGAGGAGGACGAGAAGGCGAAGAGCGCGACAAAGGATGTTCTGATTTCTGTGTTGTATGAGTTAATGGAAACCGGGATGTTCGGGGCGTCTGACCACCCTTCTCCGAAAGAACTGGCCCAGCAGGGAAAGGTTTCGATAGTTGACCTTTCGAATTTCATAAGTTCCCGAAAGAAGCAGATGGTGGTTGCGCATCTCGCCAGGAAGCTCTTCAACGGGCGAAGGGATTCCAAGATCCCGCCGTTCCTTCTTGTTCTTGAGGAGGCGCATCAGTTCGTTCCTGAGACTGCCAGAGCTGAGAACGCGATTTCAAGAGGGATTGTCCAGACCATAGCAAGGGAAGGAAGGAAATTCCATGCCTCTCTTTGTTTGATTTCTCAGAGACCCATACAGTTGTCTACGACAGCTCTGTCTCAATGCAACACACATATTATACTCAGGGTAACAAACCCTTACGATCTCGACCATATCGGAAGGTCGTCCGAGGGTATAACAAAGGACGTTATCAACCAGATATCAGGATTGCGTGTGGGAACGGGCCTGATAGTTGGTGAAGGAGTGAATTTCCCCATATTCGTCAAGATTCGCAAGCGGAAGTCGAAAGAATCTAAACGAGGAATTCCTCTTGAGGATGCGGCCAAGGAGTTCACGGAACGGGGAAAACAGAAGAAAGAAGACTCGAAGAGTTTTATGTGATTGTATGATTTCTGTCAAGAAGATCAGGGAGATAGAGAAGAAGGCTGTAGCGATGGGGATATCCGAAGAGATCATGATGGAAAATGCAGGGGCGAATGTTGCAAATATCTTGAACGCGAAGATCGGCCTGAAGGGAAAGAAAGTCCTCGTTTTCTGCGGAACAGGAAATAATGCGGGAGATGGTCTGGTATTCGCCAGGCATTCTCTTATCCACGGAGCCAGAACGAGCATTTATTTCATCAAGGATCCGAAGGTTCTCAGGAGCAAGGTGACAAGAAAGAACTTCGGTATTCTGGGCAATCTCAAATCCTTGGGAAGGCCAGTCAAGTTTTACGTGAAAAAGATCCCTAAAATGAAGTATGACATACTTGTTGACGCTCTTCTCGGGACAGGGCTGAAGGAGATGGTGAACGAGGAATACATAAAAGTTATAGAGAAGTTCAACTCAATGGACGGGTTCAAGGTCTCAATAGACTGCCCTTCAGGTATAAACTGTGATAGAGGTAAGGCAATGGGTTCAGCGGTTAAACCTGATCTGACTGTAACCTTTCATGACTGTAAGAAAGGACTGAATTCGAAAAATTCAGGAGAGGTGATAACGACACATATAGGTATACCAAAAATCTAGAACATCTCTTTCTCAACTTCTTTTATCAGCCTCTTTATCTCCCCGGGTTTGTAGCCTCTTTTTTTCAGAATCTTTATTATTTCACTCTCTTTAAACCCTCTGTACATGTAGCCCTTTATAATATCATGAAGTTCGTACGTGCCAAGCTTCCTCATCTCCCTCTTTCTCCTGTAGCGTTCTGTAACCAGGTAAATTGTGGTCAGGATGAATACCATTACTCCGAAGAGTGTTAGGGAAGGGAATGGCTCTTCCTTACATTCCGATACTTCCTTGGGCTTTTTCCTTTCTGTTCCGCAAAGATTGATATCATTACATTTCCTTGTCTGGAGATTGAGTTCGTTGCACAGAGACCAGGGTCCGCACATCCAGTATTCATCACAATACGTAGGAGCTTCCGGCTCTTTACATTGACCGCAATCTAAAGGACATCCATAGCAGGTTTCATAAATAGAACACAGCTTGTCTCCGCAGTAACCTGAAAAAGAAGCCCATGCCATCAGGGAATATCTGGTGAAATGGGGAACAGAGAAGGTGAATGTCCCGTCCAGGTGGCTGATAACCTTGCAATCAAAACAGTAACCATCATCCTTCAAGATGACAGGATCTTTGATTGTAACATCATAAAACGTTACGACAGCAGATTTGTTTAGCTCGGGAATTTTTTCTGAATTTACCTCCAAGCTCATATGTCCTATCTCCACGTATTTGTCGAGGTTCTTTCTTACAAGGTTCATTGTGTTCTTTCGGAATTCTATCACGCCCTTATCAGGAATACCTATCGTTACATTAGTTGCATTGAGCAGATCAGCTTTCGAGAAATCTGTGGTCAGATCATTTTTAAATTTGGTGTATTCGGGCAAAGGACACCCATAGATATTCACCCTTTCCAGAGAAACTGTACCAGGACACCTGTCCACGGGGTCATCCACTCCGTCCCTATCGTTGTCCGATATTGACTCTTCCTTTGATTTGATGCTGAGGGTTATTGAATGCGTATCGGACAATTTACCATCATTAACTTCGAGCGTCACATTGTAGGTTCCAGGACTTTGGTATGTATGGTTTTCTATCAAGCCAACCGCCGTATCTCCGTCCCCGAAATACCAGAAATAGGTCAACGGGTCCTTGTCAGGATCAACGCTCCACTTACCACTGAATTGGATTATTTCATCCACGTAAAATTCCTGATTGTCAGAAGGATAATATATCTCGGCCTTCGGTCTCCTGTTAAAGTCAGTTACGTTTATTTTAATTTTCTCGGAATCGTTAAATTTATCGTCAGAGACAGTGAAGATCACTTCGTACGATCCTGCCTGTTCATAATTTGGAGTCCAGTAGAATCTCATGTATTCTGGAACATTGACACTTATAACCATTTCAAAATTAGCACCCTTAGGCAAACCATATACGTAGTATGTTAAAGCATCTCCGTCAACGTCAAACCCGGAAACATTAAATGTGAGTGATTTCCCTTCCCTGGCCCTCTTATTTCCTATACTGTTAAGAACTGGAGGATGGTCTTCAGGTGTCTGGATGTATTGACACGTATCATTATAGCTTTCGCAAAAGCTGTAAGGATAGCAACCGCATATTGAACATTTCTCCACAAGTTGCCCATCTTCACAGTACCAGGGCTTGCCTGTGGTGGTAGAACAATTATTGAATGGAGTTCCGTCACTGCATTCCTCAATACAGGTCCCATCCACGCAAAGAAGATTTCCTCCACAGCCACAAGCTGAGCAGTCTTCAATCAGGTTTCCGTATTCACAAAACCATGGCTTTCCCCATGTAGTGGAGTCGGAGCATTGATCATAGGGAGTCCCATCCTCGCATTTTTCAGCGCACATCTCATTATTTTCACAGAGTTCTCCCTCTTCACACCCGCACTGAGAACACCTCTCAATCAGTTCACCATACATATTACAGTACCATGGCTTTCCGGATGATGTTGAACAATTTCCGAAAGGAGTCCCGTCAATGCATCCGGTAGGATATGGGACACACTTTCCATTATATTCGCAGTAATACCCTGCATCACACCCACAAACAGAACAATTCTCCATGAGTTGCCCGTTATCGTCACAGTACCATGGCTTTCCGGATGATGTTGAGCAGTTTTCAAAAGGAGTCCCGTCAGTACATTGAGGAGGGGGTGTGGTATCTGGAACGCATTGATTATCTTGGCAATTAAACCCCATTCTACACCCACATTCAGAGCAATTCTCCACCAATTGTCCAGTTTCATTGCAGTACCAAGGCGGACCATACGGGATACTGGCTGAACACTCCCCAGAGGCAGTGCCATCAGTGCATATTACCGCTTGATCACTTGGTTTTCCTACTGAGATGTTCTTAACACTCCCGTTGCTGTGCAATGAAAATACATACCTGTATTCATCAAAACTCAGAGAAGTTATGTATCTTCTGCCGCTAATTATTATACTCTCCAGGTCAACATCCCTTGATTCTATATGACCGCTCTGGTTCATTCTGTAAAATTTAATTCTGCTCGTTCCTAGGGAATATATCTCTGAAAAGAACAGGAACTGGTTAATGGGATGTTTGTAACCGTTATTAAATCTCCTAACAGTAAGGTTTAAAGTTGCTTCCGAGTTCTGGAAATACGCCTCGGAAATCCTCGGGAAGAATTCGTGGTGGTTTTGCCCAAAATACCAACACTGAAAATCGCTCCTTAAATAATATTTTGGATCAGATGTTGCGCAGGCCGGCTGACTGGCCTGATAAATAAGTTGATCCTCCCTTTGTTCCAGTGGTGTATTGGTTATCATTTTTCGCCTTACTTTATGGTTCAGTTTATAGACAAAATCTATGGAAAATTCGTCCACATACTGTCCTTTGTTATCTGGTATTTTGTCCTCCACACCATCACCTACACTTTTATAGGTTGATATCTGCAGAATACCAGGATCACTTTCGCCTGATATTGTGACTATTTTATTTACATCGTGAAGAGCTTTCGGAACGACTTTCAGTACGCTGTATATGACTCTTAGCTGATCAAAATCCAGACTACAGCCATCATCAACCTCTATACCAAATTCACTCGAAATGTTTGCCCTTAATTCATCCCCTTCCCGGCACATGCATTCATCGCCTTCTGGGATGCAAATACCCATATACGAAACTGTTTGGTTTCTACAGCATTCGTATCCTGAATCGCACTCCCAGTCATTGTACTGATAACAGTTTGGTCTAGGCGACGGCATATCGGAAAAAGAGGACACAGCCAGAAATAGGAAAAAAACCACAAAGACCCCCAGAATCCCCCATTTCATTGTACCTGTTTTAATATTTGGTTTTTCCTCTAATAAATTCAAATAAATTAACAGTTCGGCCCGCTTCCGTAATCTTTCGCGACCGTAACCAGATCGAAAATATCGACCTCTCCGTCATTGTTTAGGTCTGATTCAGGATATGTTAATCCTGAGGTCTTCCCGAAATCAGTGGCCACCATGATCAGGTCCTCTAAACCTATGCAGCCGTCATCATTTAAGTCACCCTCGCACTGGGAGTCAGATCCGTCGCAATCCTCGTCAATGTCGTTCCAGCATACCTCCTGCTGGGGAGAAGGGCATCCTGCATAATCGTAAACATTTGGCGAAACTTCCTGGCATGTTTCATCCCCGTCTGCGCATATTCCTTCATAGTTCTCAGAGCATGCCCTAGTTAAAGGATCCGTTGTGTCAGGGACGTTATCCACCCCTCCCTCGCAATCGTTATCCTTGCCGTCGCATACCTCTGGGGAAGGTCCTGTCCCTCCCTGGCAGGAACCCCACTGATAACTAGAGCAGGTCTGATTTCCAAGTTCACATTCTCCTATATCCGAACCGCAGGATTTTGTCTCTCCGTTGATACAGATCCTGATATTGATCGTTCCATTGTTTACCCCGAATGGTTCGAGGGGATTGCCCGGTTTATCGGAAAGTTTCACGTTCAGAAGCCTGACCTGGGTTGTTGTAGGCACAGTTGTGAGATCAGGATCGAGCTCGAACTTTATCTGGGCAAGATCGCCCGAACCGCTAACGCTCGCCTGGGTGTCCTTCCTTGTGGAGGCTGCATTATCTAGTAAACCCGGAACCGATGTGTTTGGAGGTATCCAGTATGTGGTGGCTCCGCTCTTAAGAAAATTCCCTTCCGTCACGCTCTTGAAATTGATAACATTGCTGTCATAAGTCAAATCAAACTGGAATCCGTACAGATCGTTTACGTCACTTACCTGAACGTCTATCGTTATTTCAGGAGGGTTCAAATGGTGGCTTACGTCTTGGCTTGAGGGTGAGATGCTCACAGTGGTCTGCTGTGCATAAACAGGGATTATGGTTATGAAGAAAAAAAGCGATAAACCAAGAGATAAAAAAAGCGTAGGAATATTTCTTGTATAGGCATTTCCGTATTTTTTCTCATAATTCATATCAACTACTTTTTGCTACGAAACTGTCACCTGACCATTCTCCACATTGGTCTGTATCTCTTGTATCTTCGAATTCAAGAATTTTATATTGGAGATCTTTATTTCACTATCCCCTGCACTCAATGCAGTGAAGGTCAATATTTCGAGCGTTCCTTCCCCATTCACGCCTCCAACTCCCCCAAGTCTCGTTCCTACTATATCTTCTACTGCGCCTGAGGAGGCAGTGCCATTCATCGGGTAGGTCGTATCCGCTCCATTCCTGCTGAGAAAACCCCCTTCCTCAATACTCTCGTACTTGAGAAGATCAGGATTATATTCTATATCGAACTGGAATCCGTACAGATCGTTTGCATTCGATATCTTGATCTCAACTTTAACGGTATTCCCTACGTTTACATTCTGTGTTGAAGGGCTCACGCTGACCTTCTGAGGTCCTGATGGTGGAGGCGGCTGCTGGCAATCCGAAGGGCAGTTTGTATAGGTTTCTCCCGGATCGCACACAGCGTTCCCACAGTTGCTGACCGATGGCTGCCCTTCCCATATTGTTAAAACATAGTAAGAGGCAACAGCTATTATTGCAATTACAACCAGAATCCCGATAATGTAGACAGATTTATGGCTCTTTCCGGAACCCCCGGTTTCTTCGTAAAGAGTTTTTTCAGCCATATTTAAAATTGTATTCTCCTCTAATAAATAAATTGATTCGGCTATGAAACAATTACCTGACCGTTCTCGTTGTTGGCCTCTATTTCCTGGGGCTTAGAATTCACAAACTTAATGTTTGAAATTGTTATCTGGCTTGTCCCTGCACTTAAAGCAGTGAACGTTATTATTTCGAGCGTTCCTTCTCCATTCACACCGCCAACCTTCCCGAGTCTCGTACTGACTATGTTTTTTATATGTCCAGAGGAAAGAACCAGGTCAAGTGGGTAGGTCGTATCCGCTCCATTCCTGCTGAGAAAACCTCCTTCCTCAATACTCTCGTACTTCAGAACATCAGGATTATATTCTATATCGAACTGGAACGCGTAAAGATCTGTCGCGTTCTTTACCTTGATCTCAACAGTGAAGTTTTCGCCCGCGCTTGCATTCTGCGTTAGTGGACTTGCGCTAACCTTAAGTGGTCCAGGTTGCGTCCCAACACAATCCTCAGGGCAATTCACTGGATCTTCCCCAAAATCACATACACCATTACCACAGGTTTCCAGTTTTCCCTGCCTTGCTGCCGTTAATTCTATGGCTCCCCATGTAGATAGAAAATATGTTGTAACAGCCAAGATCAAGACTATTACCACAAGCCCGATGATGTAGATGTTCCTGTGCCCCCTTTCCGGCTCTGCCTTAGGCTTCTTCTCTTTGGGCTTCTCTTCTGCTGGCCTTTCCTTCACTTTAGGTTTTTCAGGTTCTTTAAAGCCTTTCTGAACGAGACCTATTGCCTGGTTCACATCGTTTTCTGGCCAACCCAAATTAACCAGCTCCCTTTTTATATCATCTGGAGATCTGCCTGATTTTACTGCAGAACTAACATAATTAATCAATTTTTGGTCAACCATTACAACCACTCCCGAAATCCAGGGCCACCAGGGCCAGATCCATAACATCCACCTTTCCATCATTATCCAGATCCGCTCTTTCATCAAAACCGGAACTTAGGTTGAAGTTTACCCCTATTATCGCAAGATCCAGGGTGTTCACGCACCCATCCCCATTCACGTCTCCCGAAGAGGGTTCTTCACCATTCCCATCCCCGTCCTCTCCATTTCCTCCATTAGAAGGCCCGGAAGGAGGACCTCCATTACTGGGGCCTCCGTTTCCGTTACCGTCTGGAGAGGCGATACACCCTCCCCATTGATTGTTTGAACCGCACGTCCTTGTCCCTCCTACACAACCTTTCGTCTCCCCTGACAGACATTCGTAAACAGTGGCGTTCCCGTTTTGTGATGAATTGTCAAGAGGCTGGCTGTTTATATCCGAAATCTTTACATTGGACAATATGAGATCGCTTGTTGAAGGAAACGTGGTTAAGGACTTCAGCTTAAACTTTACATTCGCTAGAACCCCGCTTCCGCTGACACTTCCTGATCCTGTCCTTGAACATATGAAGTTATCTATCAGGCCGGGCGTTGAAACATTCGCGTTTATACAGTAATCACTGTCCTGCCCGTTCCTGTTCAAAAACGTCCCGTTAGAGATATTAGAGGCCGATTCTATTTCAAATATGTTGGGATCGTAACTCAGATCAAACTGAAAGGCATAAACATTATTAGCCCCGCTTATCGTGACGTTTACGACAAAGGGTTTATACATGTCCGAGAATATGCTGAGATCCTCGGAGGCAGGGTCAAGTTCAACAAGCGCGCTTGCGGAATTAATCAGAACCAGAAACACAATGAAACCAACCAAAACCCCCCTCATACTTTATTTCTTGGTTCTTTTCTCTTATAAATTATGTAAACCTACTTGCCACATAAACAATATCATACACATCGACTTCATTGTCTGCAACAAGATTTGCTGTTTCGTTCCATCTCGGATGAGACCGGGTTTTACCGAAATGTACTGCTATCATAGCAAGATCTCCAACATCGACATCACCATCGTTATTAATATCACCCGGAATGGAAACAGGAATGATAAAGCCACTTACAAATTTCCAAATTTCACTTTCGCCTATCTGTGAATTGCTATCCACAGCCCGTACGTACCAGTAATATTTCGTATTGTTATCCAAATTATTCCAAGTTACGGTGGTGTAAGATCCGTTTACAACTCCGTAATTTGTTCCTATTTCAGTGTAATTGACCATATTGTAATCTAAGGTAAATTGACTGCTCGAACGGGTTTCGTACTGGTTTAAATATGGAGAGTAGGTTTTCACGTATATTTTATTGTCTTTGGGAGAGAATGTCATTATCCTGAGCAGACCGTTACCACCTTGACCTACGAATTGGTAATCTGAAAGGAGTGTGTATATCGTGTTGTTGTTGACAACGTCTTTTCTTATTGCCTCACCAGGTCTGTGCCCGCAAAGTATCAAAAAGAGGTTAGGATTATCGCTTAAGGCGTTGAATATATTTAGTCCCTCTGTTCTCCAACTTCCATCACTGTTAATGATAGAATGACTGGTGACTATCGCTCTCCTATCGGAATGATTTGACAAAACTTGATCAGCCCAGGTGAGAGCTGCCGAAGAAGGATAATATTCGAGATGGATAATGATGAAATTCATACCACCTGCTGTAAACAGCTGGTAGTTGTTATCATTGCTTTCGTCATAATGCCCGCCGTACCAGGAATAACCCTCGAATCTTGTGTAATTGAAATAAGTGTTATAATTAGTCGTGTCGCCGCCCACATCGTCATGGTTTCCATATGCCAAACCATAAGGAATCACGCCTTCCAGCAAACTCATGCTGGCATTCGCGTTGTCCCATTCCTGAATAATATCCCCATTTTCAACAATGTCCCCCTCATGCGTAACGAACACTATGTTGAGATCATTCTTCTTGTTCACTATCCACTGTGTCTGATTGGTAAATATGTGCGGATAGGTCTCTGAATAGTACTGTGTATCCGGCAAGGCAATTATCGTGAAATTATCCATTATTGCAGGCGTATTGCTACCATAAAAGCTGACATCCATTGAGTCTCCATCAGGATCCATCAACGTCACATTCAAGACAGGTGAAGTTGACAGGTTTATTCCCCCATCTGCCGGTGAATTTAGAATTACGACAGGAGGTTCCCTGTGGCTGGACCAGCCATCATAATAGCTTTGGTTTATTTCCGTTTCATTCAAAACCCTGTCAAAGATTTTAACCTCGTCTATTTGCCCCCGGAAATAAAGCGCTGCATATGGTCCGCCAAGGTTGTTTCCGTATCCCCCCATTCCTATCACGAAGTTTTCCGGGGTATCTATGTTCCCGACCTCATCTAGTTTATCCACTTCTAGCACAGAGTCAACATAAAGCTTTATTCTCCCTCCTCCCCTGATGCCGACCACATGATGCCAGTCTGTGTCAGGAATTTGTGGACCCCTGGTTTCATTAACTATGGTGCCGTCACCTATCGTGAATTTAAGCTGTCCTCCTGTTTCCCTCAGCAAAAAACCGTAACCTGGGGAGGCTTGTCTTGGTGTGGCTTTGTACATGATGGATTCGTACTTGTCTCCTGCCTCGGCCTTTTTTAACCAGAACGACACACTGAAATTATTCGTTCCCATGTTCAGGCTGCTGTCATTCCCGCAGTTGAGGTAATCATCTGCACCATCAAAAATTATTGATCCGTTAACGAATCCGTTCGGTGTCCAGGAAGGATTATTTATCAATGCACAGTCATTCCCGCCGACATCATCCTTTCCAGGATCTGCCGAATTATCAAAAGACCAGTAACTTATTTGGGCATTTACAGAAACAGATGACAAAACGAAAAACAATACAAGCCCGATTAAAACACCCCTCATAATTCAATATTGGTCCTTTTCGGTTAAAAATCACGTAAACCTGCTGGCAACAAAAACAACATCAAATACATCTATTTCATCGCTGACCATAACATCCGCAGTTGCATTCCATTGTGGATGAATGTTTCTCTTTCCAAAATGTATGGCTATTATTGCTAGGTCAGAAATGTCCACTTTCCCGTCGTTGTTGAGGTCGCCAAAAAGGGTGAAGCCACTCAGGTATTCAAACGCTCCAATGTCAAATCCTGCTCCCTGGGGTATGGGATTCCCATCGTAATCTTTCGTTAGGCCCACATTTGTTCCGTTGTCTATGGCCGGGGAACCTGGATGGAGGTGGAAGTTATAGTTTTCCGGGTTTAGGAATAAAGGATCAAGGGTAAGGGTATGCGGATCAAATAAATGCCCGCTTATATTCTGTGCCTGCCATTCAGACCAACTCATATCTTGGGCATGGTAGAACTTGTTTCCCCCCACAGGATAGAATATGTTGTAATCTGAGTCTATTCCGTAATTCTCAGGAATTGCCGGTATACCGTTAATTCGCATGTAATACTCCGATATGTTGTAGGCGATGTTGTTTCTTAGTTTAACCTTGGCGCCAGCATTACCGGAGTCGCTACCACCGAAATTAAAGGCCCAGTTCGCATTGACAATGACGTTGTTGTATACTTTCATCTCATCCGGCCATTTGAAGTACATCGCCCTTGTGACATTAACTATTATATTGTTATAGACCTCGTTTCCTGACGTATTTCCGAGTTTCACGTTGCTACACCCAAAGGATATCCCGTTTGGCATGTATCCGTATTCGTAAATATCGTGTATGTAGTTCCTTCTCACGATGTTGTTCATACAGTTCATGTTACGGTAAAGGTAGAAGACTATCCCATCCCTGCAGTGGTATATATGATTATCCTCTATAAGACCATTGCTCCCTCCCTGAATGCCTAAAGCGTGGTTATCTCCTACCCGGTGCCATGGGAGGGTTCCGCAGTCATGTATTGTATTGCGAGCGAAAACATAATTACTTGAAGCTTGGTTTGAACCACTTACGATATAAATTGGAGTACCGGAATAACCTATATCACAGTCGAGAATCTCTATGTAATGGTTTCCGTCCCCGAATCCCAATATCGTACTTTCTCCATGCCACAACGTACAATTCTCCCAGCGTATGTTCGTGACGTTAGGTCTTCCCCTGAATTCGTACCTGTAGGGCGCGTAAAATGTAAGGTTCTTGAAAGTGATGTACTTGTTGTTGTTAGGGATATAGAATTCATATCCCCATCTGTTCCCCCATATCCTTCCTGTAGGGTCACCGGAGTCAGTTGTGTGTACATAGAGTTTTGTGGAACTCTCCTTGTAAAATGATCCTGGTGTTGCCTGGCATTCACTAACACTGTAAGTCCTGTTCAGTAAAATGTAGGAATATCTGTCAGGAACACCCACATCCTGGAAATAATTTCCGTTGTATTCCTGACCTGGAAGATCAATACTGTAAGCACCCCCACCTTCATCAGCCCATGCTGCATGCTCTATTTTATAGGCCCCCCAGAACACTCCATCACCCCCTGGACAGTCACCCCTGATCGTGACCCTGTAGGGACTGCTGTCACTTCCGCCTGACCTTAATATTATGTTTCCCTGTTGCGTTATGTCACCGCTGTGCGTAACCCTATGGTAATGGAGACCACACACATACAATTCGTCACCGGGTTCTATACCTGTTTCATTGAAGAACACGCTTTGGAGCCCGTCCCAGGCATTGTCATACGAGCTTCCGTCCTCATTCCCATAGCTCCCCCCTTCCGGCCTTACATACCATTTGCCGGCGGGCTCGGTTGTGAACGAACGGATTTGACTGTATGGGGATTCCTGACCGTTGACGTCTTTTACCTTAACCCTCCAGTAATATGTGGTGTCCGAAGCCAAGAAAGGCCTGTATTCCCCGTAATGGGAGATCCAGTCGGATTCCTTCAGACCAGGGGAATCGAAGGTGCTCACCGTATCGACCTGGAAGAAATAAAGTAAGGGATGTGTAGGGTTCGAGATGTCCGCATCCCCTCCGTCTGCTTTCAGGGTAACGGATTTGTCAACTCCTGTAGCCCCGTCATCAGGAGAAATCAGTATTAGTGATTCTCCGTTCGATATTTTCAGTTCTGCATTTCCCATGAGCTGTAAATGGTTGTTGTCCTCGGAATCTTTCAGATAGCCTGTTCCCGGACTTCCATCCGAAGCGCATTCCTCGTTCATCAGCCATTCTGAATGGAGATCGGTCGTGTCCACACCCGGGGGAACGCGATCGTTTCCGTTATTTGCCCAGTTATTATAAAGAGAGGAAATGTCAGAATCCGATAATTTCTTTCTCCACCAGCGAACCATCAGGAAGTTTCTTTCGGTATCCCCATCGGCATAACCCATCCTCAGATTTTCTGTGTTTTGTATATTCGAAAGGACGATGTTTGTATCGTTTCCATTTCCAACCAGAACGCCATCCGCAAAAAGCTCCAACGTTCGTGTATTATGATCCCATCTCATAACCAAATGGACTACTCCGTTCAGATAGTGGTTAAACATTATGTGTCGTGTCCCATCCCCTACCTTTGCGTAGACTGAATAGCTGACTGTCTTGGAAGTGCTCTTATAAATCCCCAGGCCCCAACCTGGCAGTGAGGCATCCCACAATATATATCTGTGACCTTTAAGCAGAATACTGCTCCATCTGGCCACAGTTTCAGCCACCCTCGAATCAACAACCGCTTCAACGCTGAAGCTCGTTGTTGTGTAATCAATATCCGCAACATCAGAATCCGCCAGTTCAGCATATCCACCTTCCACAAGGTAAAGGAAGTCATCCCCGTACTGGGGGTAAGATCCAATTTCCGGTATTCTGGCAACTTGTCCGTTTACAGAAACGGATAACAGGACAAGTGAGAAAACAACCCCAACCAAAACCCACTTCATAATTAAACTTTAGTCTTTCCCAGTTAAAAATCACGTAAACCTGCTGGCAACATAAACAATATCATACACGTCTATTTCATCGCTGACCATAACATCCGCAGTTGCGTTCCATTGTGGATGGATGTTTCTCTTACCGAAATGTAAGGCTATGATTGCAAGGTCGGCAATGTCGACAAATCCGTCTCCGTTCAGGTCACCGAGAAGGGTGAAGCCACTCAGGTATTCAAACGCTCCAATGTCAAATCCTGCTCCCTGGGGTAGTGGGTTTCCATCGAAGTCCAGGGTAAGGCCTACATTTATTCCACTGTCAATCGCTGGCGAATTTTGATGTAGATGGAAGTTTCTGTTTGCTGGATTCAAGAAAATCGGATTAACGCCCAGGGAATGGGTATCAAAATTACTTCCGGAAATAGAGAGGGTCTGCCATTCTGAGAAGCTCAAATCATTTATTCTTGCCTCGGGAACTGAGATAAAGAAGTTATCCCGGTCAACAGGATAAAATATGTTGTAATCCGAGTCCAAGGAAGTAACACTGCTGTCATTATTATTACTAAACCTGATATGATAAGTTTGCGGGTTCATTGAGATAGAATTCCTTATCCTGGCATTAACAGGAGATAAATGGTGATGAATATAAAATGAGGTTCCGCAATCATATGCTACATTGTTATAAAACTCTCCTAGTTCTGTCCAGAAATACCTGTAGCAGACACTGGAAACGTTTGGACCGACAATGTTTCCGTAAACATCCGCGCTTGTCCCCGGTGCCTGTGCAGGACCCGTGTTCATCTCGATGCCCCTGCTGTTTGCCCCCCAGAGTGAATGTGTATCATGAATCCAGTTATATCTTACCGTGATGTTTCTGATGGCCTGATTCTCGTTGTAGCAATAGAAAGTGATCCCTGATCCCACAAGGTACATTTCGTTATTTTCAATCAATATGTTCCGGCTTCCTTGCCCTGCAACAGCATGGGAATCTGAGTCTCCGTATGGAATTCCGATATGATGGAAGGTACATCCTCTAATGACATGATCGTGAGGTTCGCTGCCATCACCCGTGCTTCCTGAACCAATTGGATATTCAGCAAATCCTATCCCGTTTCTTGCATACGCTATATCGCAGTTAATAAATTCATTGAAAGCGTTGTTGTTTCTGAAAAGAAAGTGAGAATGTTCCCCATACCACATCGTGCAGTTCTCCCACCTGATATGCGTTGAAAAAGGATAAGGAGGATTTCCATAATTGTCAATCCATCTGTATATTGAATAAAACTTTAAGTTTAACCAGGTAATGTAGTGCCTATCATCAACTTTTAGGTTATACCCCAGCCTATTAGCAGCAATTCTTCCAGTGGGATCAGCACCATCAGACGGATGATAATAGAACCTCGAACCGCCATTATAATCCAAACTGTAATAAGAACCAGGTGTAGACCTGCACTCAGCAAGGGTTTGTGTCTTCTTAAGCACAGTCCAGTTATCCTCTGTTATGTCTTCAAAATACCACATATCATTGGGGGTCAGAACCTCTGTTATGCTCCAAACACCACCTCCCTCATCAACCCAGGGTTCATGAGCCATGATACCGGCTCCCCAGATTATCCCTTCATCTCCGGGGCAATCTCCCCTTATTGTTATCCTTGCATTCTCGCCTGTGCCAGATACACCCGGAGTAAACACCTCCCATGCAGAGCCTCCGTAACGCGTTCGTAGATGCAGGCCACATATGTAAAGCGTATCCCCTGCCTGGATGCCTCCGGAACCCCAGACAACATTCCCAAGACCATCCCAAGCATTCGTGTAAGAACTTCCGTCCTCGCTCCCATAGCCCCCGCCTGCTGGTCTCACATACCATACATTCCCTGTTCCCTGATACTCATATGCCCCGATATCCGGGGCTGACCCATAAGGAATGGAGTTTCCTTCGAAGTCGATTGTGAGGCCAACATTCGTTCCTCTGTCTATTGCAGGTGAATTTGTTTGTAGGTGAAAATCCCCATTTTGTAGGTCTTCAAATAACGGGTCTTGTGTTAGTGAATTCGGGTCGAATGTGCAGCCGGGTTTTGAAAGGGATTGCCATCCTGCGAAATCAGTTGTTGTGACATCAAGAACTTCGACAAACTGGAATTGATTTCCAGAAATTGGGTAAAAAATATTGTAATCAGAATCAATTACGTAATTCCCTTCTGCCAATTGGGAGTAGAATTCTATATGATATGTTGCTGGGTTGAGAGAAATATGATTTCTTATCTTTATGTTTGGTGCTACACTATCAGATTGTCCCCGGTAAATACGGAACGATTTGTCACAGTTATGTGCAATATTATTATAAAAGACTGTCTGGTATTCCCACTTATACCTGTAAGCATCCGTACAGTTAGTTACAATATTTCCATATACTTGATTCCCGCTTTTATCAGCTGTGTTCGGCCCGTCGCACAGGAATGAAATTCCATAACCTGTCGCGCTTCCGAGCGTGTGGCAATCCTTCACGAGGTTCCATCGTACAATTGTATCTTTAATGCTTTGAACAGCACCATCCGCATAAAACAGTGGTCCGGTCCCGCAATTAACGCATGTGTTTTTCTCGATTAGGTTATTATACCCACCCTGTATTCCAATGCAATGTGCATCCGGGTGTGTAACTCGAACGCCTATATCGTGTATGTAATTCCCGGTAAAATTGTAATCATGTGCACAATCGGTGGAAAGACCACCTGTCTGAGGTCCAGCAACCAAACCATTCTGTGACCATGCAATATCACTATTAAGCACTTCGATATGATGGGTGTCATTACCCCGGAATTCCATGATACCGCCCTCTCCATACCACATCGTAACATTATCCCACGTTAGATAGCTTCCTACATCCTTATTTCCCCAATCCAGAAACGTCCTGTAGAGGTAATAGAATTTTAGGTTCTGCCATTTTATGTGATGAGTTCCGTTCATGCTGAACATATATCCTGCTCTTGGAAAACTAATGCGATTGGTCGGAATAGTGTTATCCGAAGTGTGAACATACAACTTTGTGCCGGTCTGGTAATTGGCTGAGTAATAGGAACCTGGGTTGTTCATGCAGTCCTGTAAAGTGTTCTCCTTGTCCAATACTGTCCATGAATTAGCTGTGACATCCTCAAATAACCACCCTGAATACATACCTGAAGGTATGGTGATACTATAAGTGTTGCTTCCTTCATTAACCCATGATTCATGTGCCAATACCCCAGACCCCCAAATTATACCTTGACCACCAGGGCAGTCACCTCGAATCGTTATGATACTCCCAGGCGATCCAGAGGATATTGGACCTATAATTTCCCAAAGAGAGTATCCATTAAAAGTTCTATGGTGTAAACCGCAAATGTAAAGCGTATCACCTGCCTCAACCCCTCCTGTTCCCCACACTACGTTACCTAGACCATCCCAGGCATTATTGTAGTCCACGCCATTCTCATTCCCATAGCTTCCACCCGCGGGTCGAACATACCAATCTGTAGCGGAGACAATGGTAGGAATAAAGAAAAGAGACAAAACAACCCCAACCAAAACCCCCCTCATACTTTAATCTTGTTCTCGGTTCTTTAAGTAAATCTACTTGCAACAAAAACCAGATCGTATATATCTATTTCTCCGTCTTGGTTGGTGTCTGCCCTTGGCCAAGTAAATCCGGAAGTCTTCCCGAAGTCCTGAGCAAGCTTGACTAAATCCTCCAGTTCCACCTTCCCGTTCCCGTCGATGTCACCCGGAACCTCCTCACCGCTCCCATATTCGTAGGCCCCTATGTCAGGGGCGCTCCCTGAATAAACAAAACCAACCCCCTCCCCTGCGGACCAGCTTAAATCCGTGTCAACGGTCAGAACATTGCTACTGTAATCAACACCAGTTATCCTAGCGGTTTGGGTAGAGCCTTCAAGCTGGATAAGATCTCCTTCCGTAATTCCATACCCGTCTGTGAAATAACTTGCATCCTCCACAGGGATCTGTGTGCCTGAATCTGCCGATGTCGTATATGCAAGCCAGTCGCCTGTGTTTATGCATGGGGAGCCTGACTGGAGTCCGAAGTCGGCTCCGTTTTCGTTAACAAAGAGCGGGTTTTCATCAATGTTGTTGCTGAAGATCGAGGGGTGATTACCTTCCCACCAGGAGAGGGGATACGTACTGGTGCCACTTGCTCGAATGCCGGTGCCCGAAGGGTCATAAATATTGCTGTGAATGAAAATATTGTTCTTCGAATTCCAGTTATCCACATTAAGCCATACATCGTAGTCACCATCATTGTCATGTATAATGTTATTTTTGAAAATATTGTATTCGGCAGGCCCACCACCGGAATATTCAACAATTTCAACTCCTGCCGTTGAATGATCACACCAGCCACCGTTGTCAAAGACAACATTATTGAAAAATTTATTATTACCGGAAGGTCTACCGCTTACAGTATAAACGTTTATACCACCGCATCCATTGTCATAAAAAACATTGTTGTAAATTATGTTGTTGTTTGAATCTGTCTGCAAGCCTGCACCCGTATTATGATAAGCTGTATTCCTCCTCCATACCTCTTGGTAAGGGTCAACATTGGGGTTAAGCCCTGAACTCCCGGAATCATGAACTACATTGTTTTGTATTATGTTATGATGAGGACCAACGCCCGTCGTAGTCTTAGAACCGTAAGTAGTTATAGGGTTATGAGCAGTGACAGAAACATCATTGCCTTCTATAAGGTTATGATGACAGCGGGAACCCAGGTGTATCCCGTCACCCTCATCCCTGTACCATGAACCCACGTGAAAGATTGTGTTGTTAGCGATCTGGTTGTAATTGGAATTACCAAGCAAAAAACCCATCGCCAGAACGTATTCTATGTCTAGGTTATTGAAAATGGAGTAATCAACGTTATTGAGGTTAAAACCGCGGTGAACCCACTTAATATGGATCCCGTCAACAACGATGTAATCTTTGTCGTCCCATGAACCTCCCCTTCCAACAGAAGTCCTCATCACGTGATTGTCAGGATCGCTTCCATCACTAGTCCAAACGTACATCCTCATGTTGTTGGTGTCCCTGTAATACTTACCCGGACCGCTCACGGCCGAAATGGAATCCTGAACCCAGTAATCGCAATAATATCCTGATTCCTCGAAAGTGTCTTCCCACATCCCGATCGAATTGGAATTGGAATAGCTTGCCCAGTAAACAGAACCGCTGTACTGCGTCCAGCCTGTGAGTATTCTCGATCGGTCAATGACAGGGGTTTCGCCTGGGTAGTTCCTGTACGTGATCGGATTCCCGGCTGTTCCTGACATGGAAGGGGAAATTGTCTCATCATAGGTCCCTGCACGTATGTAAACCGTGTCGCCTGGATACAGCTCTGTATTCGCTTTCCCTATTGTTCTCCAGGCTTGGCTCGAAGAAGTCCCGGCGTTTGAATCATCCCCATTTGTAGCGTCAACGTAATAAGCGTTTTCAGGCTCCTCGTGTTCATACGCCCCTATGTCAGGAGAGCTCCCTTCATAAGCTAAAGCAAGTCCTTGACCAACACCCCATGTCAGGCTTTTGTCTACAGTTATTGTGTTAGTATCGTAATCAACATTAATTATTCTAGCACTTCGAGTTGAATATTGCAATTGAATCAAATCCCCCACTTCACCTTCAATACCCCATCCATCGTAAAAATAACTGGCATCTTCAACCACTAACGTGTTGCTGTTGCTTCCTGAATTGGTTGTTTTGGTCAGGAATGCCCCTGCATCAATCATTGGAGAATTTGACTGTAGGTGAACATATTGCGGGTCAAAATTTTTGTTGTCAGTATGACTAACCGCATTTTCATTGACAAAGAGAGGGTCTTCTGCTATATTATCAGACCAAACAGCATTAGATGAATAGTAATCAGCTCCTAGTATATTGTTGTTAATGAAATAATTAACACCATTAGGAACACTCATGGCAATCTCATAGTCAACTTGCTCATAAAAAATATTGTTCTTAAAGACGTTTCCATCAATCGGGTGACTAGATATGCCTTCACTGGCAGGGCCATAATGATTTTTATGGAAAGTGTTGTGGTATATACGATTATCTATTGCTTCTGATACTGCACCTGGCACATCGCTACTTGAAGGATACGAGTTTATTTCCATCCAGCCGTTGTTTATCATGACATTATTCCTGATAATGCAATTATGAGAACCAACCTGGATGCCCGCATGATATTTTCTGCCTTTATCTTTGTCTCCTGGTTGTCCGCAGTCATTATTTATATAATCCTCTCCGCCATCAAGCAGAATATTACCTTCTATAAGAGTATTATCTGCACGATCCCAAACAGAAATAAGGGTATGCCAAGGATTCCAGATTCTGTTGTTCCTGATCACATTATAGTTCGATATCCCTTCCGTACCCATGAAACTGATAGTTATATGTGTACCATATTCAAGATAGTTATCTTCAACCACATTATATTCGCAGTTTCCTCGGCAATAAATCATATCAGCAGCTTCTTCAGAGCCAGTACAGGGAGCTATAAGTGTGTTATTAAATATCTTGTGATGATCTGAATCCTTCATCCATATTCCCATCCAAGCACTAAAGCCATAAAGATAAGAATTTTTTATAACATTATGGTGTGATCCTTCTAGGTTTATCCAATAAGTAGTATCCTCGATTCTTATTCCATCAATAACAATGTAGTTTATGTTTTCAAGATCAACACCCGTGCTAACACCAGTAATGATTACTTCTTCATTGTTATAATTTGTATAATTAATATAATTTCCAGAATTCCCAGACCTGCTCGGTCTGATTGTTTCCGTGTACGTTCCTGCACGTATGTAAACCGTGTCGCCTGGATACAGCTCTGTATTCGCTTTCCCTATTGTCCTCCACGCCTGAGAAGTGGATGTCCCCGCATTGCCGTCATTCCCGTTTGTTCCATCAACATAATAAACTCCGGGTGTTGTAGGAGTCGTGCATGACCCCGAACAGCAATATCCGGAAGAACAATCACCTGATGCCGTCGTGCAGTCATCGTACGTGTTACACGGATATTCTTTGCATTCACCCGTACAGGGCTGGGTTGTACCTCCGTCCCATCCTGCCAGTCTCGCAAGCAGCCACCAGAATGCTTTCCCCTTGTTGTAGCAGTTAAAGCAGTGCGAATGCGCACAGTACGTGCATGACGGGCAGGTGTGCGTGTCACACCATTCAGAACACCAGTTGCATGCATCATCATCGTCCCTGTGGTCGTTCCCGTCCGGGTCCCAGCTCTCGATGTCGGCGAAGTCAAAGAGAATCTTGTCATTCGCTGTCACGTAATCTCTTATCTGTTTGTTTCTGAGGTAGGTTGTTCCGTCAGGAGGACCGCTGCCACTGTTCAGGTGTCCTGTCATGTAAACAAAGGTGACATCAGGATAATCCTGCTCAAGCTGATCCATAAGATTGAGATATGTATTTATGTTGCTTTCAGTTGTTGCATGCTGGCCGCACCATGACCATATTATGACGTTTCTGTCGCTTCCAACACCATCCAGATGGTTCCTTGTCGCGGTCGCCCATGTAGTTCGGTCAGGGTTCCCGAGATCACTCGCACCGCTCATTTTTCTATCCCAGAAGGATAACGTTTCTGACGGGAGGGAAGAGCTGTAGTCATCGCAGGCTGCATATATCGTGCTTGTGGAATAGCCATCGCAGATCTGTAAACCGTATTTTGTTTCCACCCCCGCAAGCATCTGCATTCCCGAGGTTATCTGGCTTCCGTGGGAAGTGTGACCGTATGAAATCCTCAGATCCTCCTTTGCCTTGTCAATCCAGTACTGAGGTATGTCATCGAAATCCTGTGCAGAATTGTGATCTGCTATCAAGGCCTGGGCAGATATAGAGACAGGGAGGAAAATCAATGTTAAAAAAAATACCGATAGAATTTCCCTCATAATTAAATTTAGTAACAACCTCTTAATAATTCAACTTGCCGCTATCTTCGTGACCCCGTCCATCTCCTTGTTCCTCTCGAGCTTGTAAATCGATCCTGTCACGTAGTCCGACAGGTGCTCCTCATGTGTGATCAGGAAGACCTGATCTATTATATTCTCCATCCTGTCGCGCAGAACCCCTCCGAAATGTTCGATTGCATTCGTGTCCAGGTTATGCGTAGGTTCATCAAGGATCAGCCAACGAATGTTCGGGGTGAACGCCAACGAAAAAGCGATCCTCAGGGCTAGGCACGCTAGCGATCGCTCGCCTCCCGAAACGACATCAACATTAACCCATCCCCTTGTCCCCTTTAATTGTAAAACATAATCCTTCTCCACAAGCATTCGTATCTCCGAGAAGTCTCCGTAGGGATAGAGTTCACCCCATACATGGTTCATTATGTTATTCACGGTCTTCAGGAACTCGTCCCTAAGCTGATCCTGCGTGACCTTGAGTATGCCAATAAAACTGTCCATGGACTCTATTATTTTCTCATAGTTTTTCGTTTCCTCCATGTATTTGAGGAATACGCTTCTCTCCTTCTCAATCTCTTCAAGCATGTCCTTCTTATCCTGTATTATCTCTCCTATGGATTCCAGTTTGGTTCTCAGCTCCCTCTCCTTTGCCACGACCTCTTGGAGATCCTTCCTCAATCCCTTCTCCTCTGCTTCTCTCTTCCTTATTTTCTTCACGAATTCTCCAACCTCCTTTCTGGCGAGTTTTATCTCCCTTTCGTTCCTCCCGATCTTCTTACTATCCTCTTCCATACCCCTCGTTTCGCTCCTCATCTCCCTGAACAATTCGATCTTTTCACGTATTTCGGTCAGTTCGTTTTCCTTTTTCGAAATGCCCTTCGATAAAGTTTCCATTTTCCTCCCGATCTCTACAATGTGTTTTGTTTTGTGGTCCATCAGATCGACCTTCTTTTCCTTTGTTATGGGTGATTCGCACACAGGACACTTCTTCCCTGCTTCCCTGAGCTCTTCAAGCCCCTTCGTCACTTCAGACCTTAGGGTCTCAAGAGAATAAAATTCCTTCTTAACGCCTTCGATAGACTCCTCCCTCTCTTTGAGCAGATCCTCTGGCTTCTCTCCAAGGGATTTTTTTAGCTCCCTGATTTTCCTTTTTAACTTCTCCTTCTCCTCGACCATTTCCTTTACCTCTTTGTTCTCCTTCTGAAGTGAACTTATCCTTCCGTTGAGGTCCGCTATTTTTTCCCGTATCTCGTTAACCTTGCTCTCCTTCCTCTCGAAGTCCTTTTCCATGGAACCTATCCTTTCCCTGAACTTCACATGATCCTTCTCTATCCTTTCTTTTTCCCTCTCTTTGCTTTCGATCTCCTTCCCGAGCGTTTTCATCCTCTCCTCGAACCTTCGCTCTTTCATATCCTCGATCGTTCGGAGCTTCTCCTTCCTCCTCTCGAAAACCTTGTTCCGAATGGAAACTCCAGATTCCCTCGCCTTCTCGTAGCGATCGAGCTTTAGCATGCTATCGATTTGTTGCATTCTTTTCCCTTTCGGGATCTGAAGGAAATAGTCAAGGGCATTCTGTTCGGAGTAGACTGCCCTCTGGAAGAGATCGTAATCCATCTGGAGGATTCTGGCAACCTCCCTAGTCACGCCCTGAGGATTCACCTCAAGAAGCTTCCCGTCCTCCCGGATTTCAGCTGATGTCGTTCCCTTTCCCTTCTCCACCGTTCTTTTAACTGCATACTTCCTTCCGTCAAGAACGAATTCGAGTTCTACTGAGGCCTCATTCTTTTCGTTCGGCTTCTTCATTATCAGATCGTCCAGGGCGAGTCTCCTGGAACTAACGCCTGAGAACGTCCCGAAGAGAGCGAATGCAATCGCCTGCATAACGCTCGTCTTTCCTGAACCCATGATCCCTATCAATGCGTTGACTCCGTTAGAAAAAGTGAGCTCGGAATCCAGGTGAGATTTCCAGTTCTTCAGCCTGATTTGCGTGATCATGAATAGAATAGTAATTTAATAATTTTTAAGTTTAGAAAAGGATTTAAACCCCTCTATCGGAATTATTAAATAGAGATCAAATGAGTTCATTAATGTATCTTGTCGGGGTGGCAATTATTCTGGCAATGTTTATCCTGATCTTTCTCCTCATGCTTTTTCCTCCGTATTTTTGATCCGATTTAAACTTAGCAGTTTTGAATTTTAGAACAAGAAAATTCAATACCCCTGAATACCCTATCTTTCATATAATTGTATTTTTTCTCTAAGACACTCCCACTTCTGTTTTTAACCCTGTTCCTGAACTCTGGTCCGTGAAGTAGGTAGAATCTGAACACCTCTGCAAAATCTTCAGTCCATGCATCATTGTAACCGCTGATAAAATCTTTCGGATCTGTTGATTCGCTCGTGAATGTCCATCCAGGAGGCGGTTTAGCATATCCATTATTGAACATCCTGTAACTTACAAAATGTCCGAACTCATGGACTACACCATCCTCGTATATTCTGCCGCCAAACAAACGGAAACCTAATTCACTATTCGCACCACCGCTACTCTCTGAATACGAGTTGCCGTATCTGTGTGAAAATTCTATTCTATTTGGTTTGATGCGAGTTCTTGCCTTTTTCTCCAGAATCATAAACATGTGATAGATTCTACAAACATCTCCGTCAGACACACTTCCTAACCCATCACCATAAACAGTCACGCCATTATCTTTAAACCAGGCTATATACACTTCCTTTTTGCTGGGGGATTTACAGTTATCAGACGGGGCAATTTTTTTACAGGCCCCGCTTACACAAACTTTACCCTCTTTACTGCAATCGTAAACTACCGAGGCCATATACTTACCTCTGCAATAAAATTCTCTCAATTTTCCATTAGGACGACAGTAATCCGTCCTTTCTCTTCTGTTATTCGCTATCACGGTTCCTGTTCTGCCGTAATCCTTGCCACGATCACTGTCAGTGCACGTTGGTTCTCGGCCTCTCCTTCCCCTTCTCTTTTTGGCTTCCCCTACGAGGTTCTCCACTTCTTCGTCACTCATATCATTCTTTGTTATTGCCGCCACCTCTTTCCCTAACGATTCAATAAAGAGGTTGGTCCCGTCTATATTACCAATGGTAATATTCTCTCCTGTGAGGAAGTCCACTATCGCTTTCTCTCCATCATACAGTTCAAAATATGTTATATTCTCTCCGTCAGAAACCGCGAACACCGGAGGCTGGATCTCCTGGAAGTTCCCCATCAATATGATTCCACCGTAAAAACCGACAAATGCACCAACTATCAAAACAAGTATCAAACTGGAAGAAACATTTGTCCGTTTCCTTTTGAAAGGATTGAACATGGTTTATATTTGGTTCGAAAATCTTATATAAATTAAAACAAGTATAAACAACATAAGGTGATGAGGATAACGGAAAAGGTTGATATGAAGATCATTCCCGAATTCAACATAGGGATGATAGGACATGTAGATCACGGGAAAACAACGTTAACAGAAGCCCTAACAGGGAAATGGACGGATACCCATTCTGAAGAGATCAAGAGAGGGATATCGATCCGTCTGGGTTACGCAGATCTGACCATCTACAAATGCCCCAAGTGCAAGGGACCGAAAGCGTTTTCAACAACTGAAAAGTGTATAAAATGTTTCTCTAAGTGTAAACCGGTCCGGACCGTGAGCTTCGTGGACGCTCCGGGTCATGAAACTCTCATGGCTACAGTTCTTTCAGGAGCAGCTCTCATGGACGGCGCGATCCTAACCATTGCCGCGAATGAGGAGTGTCCTCAACCACAAACGTCCGAACATCTGACAGCGATAGATATTGTGGGAATAGACAAACTTGTGGTTGTCCAGACCAAGATAGATCTGGTTTCGAAAGAGGAGGCTCTGACGAATTACAAACAGATCAAGAATTTTCTGAAGGGAACGATCGCTGAAAACGCTCCTATCGTTCCTATATCCGCAAGACAGAATATTAACCTTGATGTCCTTCTGGAAACCATTGATAACGTAATGAAAACCCCTAAGCGCGATCCGAAGAAAATTCCGAAGTTCTTCGTCGCCCGTTCCTTCGATGTAAACAAACCAGGGACAGGAATAGAAAAACTGAAGGGGGGCGTGCTCGGAGGATCGCTTGCACAGGGTCTCCTAAAGGTCGGGGATGAGATAGAGATAAAACCCGGGATAAAAATTAAGGAGAAGTTCGAGCCCATCCGAACAAATGTGACAGGCCTGCAGAAGGCAGGAAAGGATATTAACAAGATCGAACCTGGAGGACTGATAGGGGTATCCACAAATCTGGATCCATTTCTGACGAAATCGGATTCTTTATCGGGAAGCGTTCTCGGTCTCGTTGACAAGCTTCCTCCTGTAATGGAGAGTATCTCTCTTAAAACAAGTTTGTTAAAAAGGGTTGTGGGGACGAAAGAGGGTCTGGAAGTAGGTGAGATAAAGACGAATGAGACCCTCATGCTAACGTCCGGGACCATGCGCACGACAGGGAATGTGACTTCCGGGAAATCAAAAGAGATCGAGATACAACTGAAAACCCCGATATGCGCGGACAAGGGGGAAAGGGTCGCTCTATCGAAACTCTTCTCAGGGCGCTGGCGTTTGATAGGCTACGGGGAGATTGTTTAGAATCTTGTGTTGGGAAGCGTGATTTTAAATGAAGACCCATAAGTTGACAAAAGAGGATGTAAACCTAATAGAAGTCGCGAAAAAAGTCATAAAAAACAATAGAATTGAAAATGATTTACTGTCTTGCGATGTTGGTTCTGCTTTAATTACAGATAAAGGAAGAATTTACAGGGGAATTAACATTGAAAGTAAAACGTCTGCCTCAACTTCAATTTGCGGGGAAACAAGCGCAATAGCACAAATGGTTTCTGATGGCGGAAGAAAAATAAAAACTATTGCAGCGGTATGTTTTGACGGAAAGAAACATGTTGTTCTCCAGCCATGCGGAGCCTGCAGACATATAATCAGTCAATTTGGAAACCCCTGGGTGATTATAACTAAAAACAAGAAAGTGAAATTACTCGATTTGTATCCTTTGCCCTTTATATGAGGCTTCTTCCAGAATAAACCTTTAAATATTAAAAGTATAAAAAACAATTATCCAATAAACTAATACGGAGGATTGACATGGCTGTAGTCGGTTTGAGTTTCAATTCAGTTGAAGCGAAGAGAGACAAGGAACAGAGGATCAGGGCGGAAATAAAGGTGAATTCCGTTCCAAGGATAAACAACGTGAAAGAGGTAACGATCGCGAGCCTGGGTAACAAGAAAGTTCTTTCCATGGCTTTCGAATTCGTTACAAACTACGATCCGAGAGTAGGAGAGATAAAAATTGGCGGAGATCTTCTCTACATGACAGAGGACAACAAGAAGTTGCTTAAGCAATGGGAAAAGGATAAGAAACTCCCAGAGAAACCTTCGCTTGAGATCCTGAACTATTTGTTCAGAAGGTGTTTGCTTAAGGTTTCCAACATTGCGGAGGACCTTCAATTGCCACCACCGCTTCCAATGCCCACGATAAAACCTAAAGCGAAATAAATCCTTTTATGTTTCTGCTTTATTCAGGAATATTTAGATGTTTCTCTACATTACCTGTTAGCCAGGCGTATATCCTCCCCTGTCACGGTCTTCCTTCCTGCGTGTTTCGCCAGTTTCGTGGCATCTATCGCGATCTTATCCGCGATCTCTTCAACCACTACAGCGAACTCTTTCATCGCGGTTTTCGAAACCCTCTTCGCGCCCGCATCCTTGAGGATTCTCTCGAAAGGAGCAAGCGGTAGCCTTCGCTTTTTGACAGCCATTTTCGTCCCTCCTTTGCCTCAAACCTAAAAAGCTTATTTATTTTTTAATTTTGTTAAAACTAGCTTATAAAGTTTTCTTTTCCTCAAAAGGACCTTAAAATTCTTATTTTTTGGATTTGAGGACGTTCGTAAACATAAAAGATTTTAAAAGCTAAATGGAGAGACTTTTTTGTTCCTAAACCTTTATAAAGCGATTGAGCATAATTTAATCAATAATCGCTATATAGGGAGGTAATGACATGACACAAGCATACTGCGTTAAGTGTAGGAAAAAAGTAGAAATGAAGAATGCACAGAGTGTAACATTGAAGAACGGAAAGCCTGCAACAAAGGGCGAGTGCCCATCTTGCGGAACAAAAGTTTTCAGGATCGGAAAGGCTTAAGTTCCGTTCCTTTTTATTTTTGTTTGTACCACTCTACCATCTTCCTTAGCTCCTTTTGGAAGTCAAGTTTAGGGTGGTATTTCAGTTCCTTCTTAGCGTTGGCTATATCGTAATTCCTGTTGATTGTATAAACGTCCAGATACGTTTTCATCCCTTTCATTCTCGCCAGCAGGTTTACGATCCAGGGGGGAAGGGTTTTAGGGGGTTTCCCCAACAACCTGAATAACGTCTCAGCCAACTCCATAAACTTAACCGGTTCCTCATCCGCTATGTTATAGATCCCTTCGGATTTCTTTTTCAGGCCCAGTTCGAAGGCCTGAACGACGTTAGATATATGTACGACATGCGTTAGGTTCGATGTTCTGGGTATGGGGAAGCCTCCCTCTATGAATTGGAATATCTTTGTTAAATGGGGAGCTCCTTCGCCGTAAATGGGAGCGATCCGGAAGATAACATTACGAATACCGGAATCTCTGACTAGGTTCTCTGCCTCCCTCTTGGATTCTCCGTACGCGTTCCTCGGGTTTCTGGGATAACTTTCATCCGCCTGTCCCTTGACCTCTCCGTATACCCCAACACTCGAGGAGAAAAGAAACTTGTCCGCCCGCTCGCACGCCCGAAGGATATTTTTAGTTCCCTCCACATTTATCCTGAAGAGAACATCCTTGGGCTTGGAATAGGAAACCAAACCTGCGAGGTGTATAACAACATCAACGTCCTTGGCAGCTCCTGAAAGGGTTTCCGGTCTGGTTATGTCCCCCTTCAAGACCTCATATCTGGGATACATCTTTTTGGTCTTTTCGAAATCAGTTGTCAGGATCCGGATGTCCTTCCTTATCTTGCCGATTTCCTTAACCACATGCCTACCCACAAAGCCAGTTCCCCCTGTAATCAAAAGCATATTTATAAATATTGGAGCGTATTTAAAACTATGAAATTTGGCAGAGTCGAGACATACATCAATGAGACTATCGAAAAGGACGGGGTCGTGTTTTTTGGATTGATTGATCCTACAAACGAAAAGGGGAAAGATCCTGTCGAACTTGCAAAGGTCTTCGACGAGGCAAACGTTGACATAATTCTAATAGGAGGATCAACAGGAGTGGAAGGAGACGCTTTCAACAACATCATGAAGACCATAAAGGAATCTGTCAGCAAACCCATTATGCTTTTCCCAGGAAATGTGGGAGGTGTTTCAAAATACGCTGACGCCCTTTACTTCATGAGTCTCCTTAATTCAAAAAACCCTTACTGGATAACCGGAGCTCACGCCCTCGCCGCGCCCATGATTGTAAAGATGGGCATAGAAGCGATACCCACTTCCCTCTTAATCATCGAACCAGGCGAGACCGTTGGACGGGTGGGAGAAGCAAAGCTCATACCATACGACAAACCTGATATTGCGGTCTCTTATGCCCTGGCCGGGAAACTCCTGGGACATAGGATAACGATACTCGAGAGGGGTTCAGGCGCTCCGGGACCCTCTTCACCTGAAATGTTCCGCGCAGTCAAGCACGCTGTTCGACACCCCGTGATCTGCGCAGGCTCAAGCAAAAACCTGGACGACATAAAAACAACAATTAAGGCGGGAGCAGATGGAATCCACATCGCTTCTCTGGTTGAAAAATCAGACAGACCTTTGGAAACCGCGAAGAAACTCGTGGACTTCGCGAAAAAGGTCGGGAAGGAAAAGAAGTCTTAAGTCAGAGAATAATGCCTTCCTTTTTGGCCTTTTCCCTCAATTTTTTTTGCTTCTTACTATCAGCGGTTTTGATTTTTTCATTGCCCAATCTTCCTATCTCTCGCTTTAAATCCTCTCCCGCCCTTTCATACATGACTTCCATCATGCTTTCAAAAATTACACCTAAGAACTGAAGAAGTTCGCTCATGAATTCGGATTCATTCACGCCATATTTTCTGAGGACGTCTTTCATCTCCCTTGTTCCTTCATTGAATTCTTTTTCTATAAGCTCCGTGGGATAGCTGTAGAAATTCACGCTCACGACATCGTTTAGGTAAGAACTCCATTCATCAAAAATTCTGCGATCCTCGTATGGAATTTTATGGGAAGACAGAGAATACAAAAGCTCCAGTCCCATATACTCGAGCCTCATCTCTTTAAGAGGTTTACCCATAATTAAATTTCAGAAACAAGTTTTATAAGTTCTCCAGAATCTCATCCGTTTTATCAACTATAACATCAGGTTTTAGTTTCTCAAGCTGCTCCCTTGTATGCCATCCATACGTCACGGCGATCACCTTCCGAAGGTTTGCCTTCCTCGCAGCAACTATATCGTTTATCATATCTCCCACAAAGATCGCTTCCTTCGGTTTAACCTTCAGTTTTTCAAGACAGAAATGTATCTGATCCGGTTCGGGCTTGATATTCTCCGTGTCCCCATGGGCAACAACCAGATCCAGATATCCTGACAGACCGAATTTATCTATAAGTATCGCAAGCAAAGGCTTCTCGCAGTTGGATATTATCGCGATCCTGATCCCTCTTTTCTTAAGCGAGGAGATAACCTCCATTATACCGGGGAAAAGCTCGAACTCGTCCTTGAGACTTTCGAAAAGTTCCCAGTAACTTTTCGTCGCTTTCTCCACTTCATCCTTTGTTCTTATGCCGAGATTGTGATAGAGCTCTTCATATTTCCCGTTGGTTAGTTTTGCTAGATCTTGCGGGGACTCGGGCATTCGTTTTCCAAGCCTCTTTGTTATCTCTATGTATATCTTGTAATTCAGAGACAGGCCATCCACTATCGTCCCGTCCCAGTCGAACATCACGAGCTTTATCATACCTTTCCATTCGATTCAAAACTTTTATATTTTCCTGTCAAATTAAACTCGAATGAAAGCTAGGAAGAGGGAAATACTCATTGGCGGGATCGATGTCGGTCTCCACACCTCGATCGCTCTTCTCGACCTTAACGGCGAAATCGTTTGCCTCGATACGCTCGTTCATCCGAAAAATTCTCAAACACTCGATCACATGATGGACTGCGGGAACGTCCTTGTCCTTTCCACCGACCGCGCGAAACCGCCATCGCAAATGAAAAAGATCGCCTCTTCGATTTCCGCAAAACTAATCCTACCTGCGAAAAACATGACCAAGAAAAAGAAGAGACTGCTAATTCTTGATTTTTTGGAAGAGGAAATAAAGATGAACGACCATGAGAAAGCGGCTCTAGCCTCGGCTATATTCGCGTACAAAAGGTTCAGACCTAACTTCAAGAAACTTCACGATCGCCTGGAGAAAGACAAGGAGATGGACAAACTAACGGAAAAGAGGAAAGAGCTGTTTCTGAAGATGGTTAAGGATATTTAAGAGGAAGAATCAATAATTTGATATGACTGATGTTATTATTTGTAATATGATTGGTGAGATAATATTTGTCATACTTGTCATCTTATTTTTAATCTCGTTATTTGCATTCATAAGAACGAAAAATCAGAAGATAAAAAAATCGTCGGGGATTTGGGCAATCGTATCTTTCATTTTACTTGTAATTATATTACTTTCCCAACCTAATACACTTAATTGTCTAGGTTTTTAGTTTCTCAAAAACAAGCAGGCTCTCTCTAAGCCTCCCGACCTTCTCCGTCCGGTTCCGCATACACCATCTGTTGTTGAGAACGTAAATGCCTTCGACAGAGAAGCCGATCTTTTCAGCGAGTTCTGAGAGCAGGATGTCGCTCTCCACCACGCGATCTGGGAAGCATCCATTTCCCACTACGATCCCCAGCTTCGCTCCTGGTTTGCATACTCTATATAGCTCTTTGAGGACATTTTCCATGTCTGAGAAGTACGCTTTCACTATATCATCCCCTTCTCGCATGCCTATGAACGATCGGAGGCCGCGCTTTTTCGGGGGTTTAAAGAAGAGGAACTCCTCTACATTGTATATCTTGGTGTATTCTATCTTGTTCAGGTATGGAGGGGAGGTTATGACGTAATCGATCGTTTCATTCGCCAGCTTCAGCTTCCTTGCGTCGCCGCGGCTAACGAGGGTTTTGCATTCCTTTGTCTTGAGCTTTTCGATATCCCTTATCATCCTCTTCATTCTGTGATGGTAGAACTTCCTGAAGGGCGGGATCGGGTGAACCCTTCGTTTGACCACGCTCCCGTCCTTGTACATATATGAACAACGTGTCGCAGAGGAGATCAAACCGAGCCTGAAGAAATCTTTTGTAAGATTATCTTCTAGGTCCTCAACAAGGCCCTTGAAAAGGAGTATGTCATCCAGCGTGTGCGTGTTGAAATAGCGCCTAACATTCGAAGGAATCCAGGACCTGTCAAACTTTCTGAATTTGATTTTCTTGATCGTCTTAAGGGTATCTTTGAGTTTAGTTATGTCGTAATCCATTATCTTAACTTTAGCGGCGAAGAGAGCGAGCGGCGAGAGCTCGAATCCGATTGAATTCAAACCCCTTTCCTTGCAGGCGAGGTTGGTCGTTCCCACCCCGCAGAAGGGATCTAGAACAAGGCCTTTCTTCGCGGAGAACATGTCGAGGAGCTTGATAACAAGTTCGCGCGAAAACCCCTCCTTGTAGTAGAACCAGTTGTAGACAGGCAAGCGCTTGTTCGGGACGAACGTCGCTAGCTTCCCCCATTCGAGCCTATTCGTTAGTTTATACATATTATGTGCTTAGAAATTGAATATAAAAATTATTCCCAGTATGGATGTCTAAGGTATTTGTAAATTGTGTATACCGCTAAGTGACCTTCCCCGATCGCTTCTGGTATCCTTTTCAGGCGGCCTGTTATATCCCCTGCCGCGAATACACCTTCTACGTTCGTCCTCATCTCATCATCCACCTGGACCTTTTCACCTTTCATCCTGACCCCTAAACTCTTGAAGAGTTCGGCTTCGAAGACAGAACCTATAAAGATAAATACTTCCTCCACATCCAGCGAGGATTCCTTATTCGTTTTGTTGTTGAGGAGCGTTACCTTCCTTATCTTCCTGGTGCCGAATATCTTTTTCAGTTCGGTATTGAAAAGGATCTTCGCCCTGGATTTCTCCAGTTCTTCCTGGTTTTTCTCCATTGCCCTGAACTTATCCCTTCGGTGGGCAAGCCAAACATGCGCGCCTGCCTTGCTAAGTGTGTTCGCTCCTTCCAATGCAGTATCCCCTCCCCCAATCACCAGGACTTTCTTTCCTTTGTGTTTCTTTGGATCGATTATGGAATAGTATACGTTCCTGTTGTCCTCTCCAGGGATTCCAAGCTTTCGGGGGGTCCCCATGGTTCCTGTTGCCAGAAGGATTGTCTTTGCCTGGTATTTACCTTTATCGGTCTTTACTGTGAATATTTTTTTCTTGTCCTTTGTGATTTCCTCCACCAATTCCCCTTCATTGATTTTCGCTCCTTCTTTTTTAACATGGTTTACCATGGAATCTGCGACTTCTTTCCCTGAGTGTTCAAAGAAACCTATGAAGGAATCGACTTCCTTCCATGGGTAGTTCCTCTCCAGGATCCCTCCTGCATTGCATGCTTCTATAACCAGATGCTTGAGCTTCAAATAACAAGCCGTTAGAACCGCGGATAAGCCGGCAGGACCCCCACCGACTATGATCACATCATAGACCATATATTTAGTTTAACTTAGCTTGAATAAATAATTGAGTCTTCACTTATTATCGATCTGTGCCCGCTGCAAACCGCCGGAATAATCTATGAATACGGATTTGATCTCGCTGAACTCATCTATCCCTGTCGTGCCGGCCTCTCTCCCTCCGTTTCCTGTTCCCTTCACTCCTCCGAACGGGAGATGGACTTCTGCCCCTATTGTCGGGGCATTAACGTAGAATATCCCGGATTCAGCGAGTTCCATTGCCCTGAACGCCTTGTTAACATCCCTAGTGTAGATCGACCAGGATAGTCCATAATCCACGGAATTTGCAATGTTAACGGCGTCCATGAAGTCCTTCGCCTCCATTATACACGTTACAGGTCCGAATATCTCTTCCTGAGCGATGGTCATTCCCTTCTTAACATTCCCGAAGACTGTGGGGATTATGAAGAATCCTTTCTTATGTTCTTTCCCTGAAAGCCTTCTTCCGCCCAGCAAAAGCTTCGCTCCCTCCTTTTTGCCAGTCTCTATGTAGCCGAGGATCTTGGTCATCTGGTTGCCGTTTATTATCGGGCCCATTGTTATTCCCTTCTTCAGTCCGTTTCCTGTCTTTATTTTCTTTACTTCCTTAAGGAACTTCTCCGTGAATTTCTTTAGAACGGTTTTTTCAACTATGATACGAGACGTAGCTGTACATCGCTGACCGGAGGTTCCGAATGCTCCCCAGAGCGCTCCCTTAACAGCTAGATCGAGATCCGCGTCAGCCAAAACGATCTGCGGATTCTTTCCTCCCATTTCCAATTCGACAGAATTTAACTTTTTCGCCCCTCCAATGTAGACCTCCTTCCCTACTTCTGTTGATCCAGTGAATGAGAGATGTTTGACATCAGGATGCTCTATTATCGCCTTACCTACAACACCGCCTGATCCTGTCACCACATTGAATACACCCTTAGGCAGACCTGCCTCCTCAAGGACCTCAGCGAGTTTCATCAAAGAAAGAGGTGTGTCGGAAGCGGGTTTGAAAACAATTGTGTTTCCGCAAACCAGGGCAGGGGCAATCTTCCACGCAGGAATTGCCATTGGGAAGTTCCAGGGTGTTATCATACCAACAACCCCGATGGGTTCGCGAACGCTCATGCAGAATTTATTCCTTAGTTCGGATTTGGTCGTCTCTCCAAACAATCGCCTTCCCTCTCCTGCCATGTACTGGAACATATCTATAGCTTCCTGAACATCTCCCTTGGCCTCAGAGAAAACCTTACCATTCTCTCTGGTCATTAATTTCGCTAGCCCATCCTTTCTCTTCTCAAGGATCAGGGAAGTTCTCAGGAGTATATCCGCCCTGTCAGGAGCCGGCGTATCCTTCCATGCGGGGAACGCGCTTTTAGCGGATTTCACCGCTTTCCTAACATCCTCCTTAGTCCCTGCCTGGAATCTAGCGATGAGTTCGCCTGTGGCAGGATTTACGTTATCGAACGTTTTCCCGGAAGAAGATTTGACCCATTTCCCGTCAATATAATTCAGATAAGTTTTCACCATACTCAATCACCCCAGATTTAAAAATATTATTTATAATGGGTTTTCTGTATTAAATAATTTCGAAATGCTTATAAAATTTAATGAATTACTACTACTTATGAGTCAAACGGATGAAAATATCAAGACGATGATAAATGTACTAAAGGGAAGCGGATGGGAAGAATTTCTGATAGGAACCTGTCATGCCGTTTATGATACAGAAACAGGGACTATATTCTACAGAGATCCTGTTGGTAACATGGAAAGACATTATTTGCGTCAATTTCTGGAGCAAAATCCTGAGTTAAAAACAAGAGAATTCAGCGGCATTCATTTGGAAGATTATCCAGGACCAAAAGAAAGGTACAGGGATCTAAGAAAATTGTTGATGCAAGAAGGATAATTTCATTTTAAACCATTTAAACCCCCTTTAAGAATAATTAAATATGATAATTGAAAAAACCAGGCTCTCCATGTACCTCATTCTCTCGTCAGGAATGATCCTACTTTTGTGGGGTGTCATACAACTGGGTTTTTCTAATTTCGTGGTGACCACCTACTTTCAGATGGGCAGCGAGCAATATGGTATAACCCTTATGGGCCTGGGTCTTGGTGGTCTGTCATCCCTTTTGATAGGGGTGTTCCTGATCTTTCTATCAAAGGATATTGGAAGGGCGAGCATGATCGCCAGGAGATCAGGAATTATAATGAGTGTCATTCTCTTCGTTCTGGCTGCGTGGGTTCTGGCGACAGGTCCACTGAACATCCCTACCATAGGAGTGGATCCTGCAATAAAAGCAATATGCGGTCTGCTCGTATTGGTTCCTTTGATTCTCTACAGGTATTACTTCAACTGGTAGTTAAAGGAAATATTTGTTTATGGCTATCAGGAGTAGCACAAAAACGAGAAGTACGAGTACAAAGGTGTAATCAAATGGTGCTTCCTCACCATCCCGAGGTTGCGAGGTTTCGTTCGGCCTTTCAGCAATAAGCTTTTCGCTCGCGTTATACGAGAGTCCAGCAAGGAAGACCGCTTCGGTATAGTTCCCCTGGTTGTAGTTATCGACCGCCTGGGAGAATACGTTCGAAGCGCTGGTGACATTCAGATCCATATCCAGGGCCTTCTGGAGGCTGTCCCTTGCCTTCGAAATCGCGTCATCAGCTTCCTTCTTCAGACCCTCTTCCACAATTACTTCGGGAGGCTTTTCTCCGTGGACAAAAGTGGAGATCAACTCTCGTACGTCCATTCCTGCAAGGGGCGAGAAAACGCGAAGGGTGACGTTGTAGTAGCCATAGGCTTCATCAGGAGGTTTTATGTTCAAATACACGATCTTGTCGACCTCCGGGTGCAGTATTTTTATGAGTTTGGAATTGGAATGCCAGCCCTCGGGCGTGACGAAGGTAACGTTAAGATTGGCAAGCGTTGTGTTCCCTGTATTGTTTATGTTGACCGGTACGTCGGTCAGTCTTCCCTGCGTTATATTTAAAAAATCCTTGGGGTATAGAATTTCTATTTTCCGGACAGGGGGGAACTGACCTGAAACGATTACAGGACTAAGGAGAATGAAAAAAATTGGCAAAAGGAAAATAATTTTTCTCATATTAAAAAATTAGTTGACCCTATATATATTATCCGAACATCTGTTTGAGCGACCCTCCGAGCGCCTCGGAAACGAATTCTATTTCCTTGCCCTTTCTTTTTGCCAGGTTCACAATCCCGCTTATTTCGGAATCCATGCCCTGCGAAAGGTAATCGAAAAAAACGAAAAGGTCTTTAGGATCAAACTCCTTCGGTCTTCCTATCAGCTGTATGGTAGACCCTTTCATGTCCCCGGAAAGTTTGAAGGAAAACATGCACATTGCCCTCCCGTCCGAATGTATGTGGGAAGATGATTTCTTTCCAGAACCTTCCAGAAGCTTTTTCAGGCCGAGGCCTATCGCGAATCCCGAATTCTCCAGCAGTTTGTCCTTCGTCCCCTTTGATTCTATAACCATGGAAAACGGCGAATGAACGGACAGGCCGTTCAGGATCTTATCCAGGAAAACATGTCCTGTCTTCGCTTGCTTTTCTTCCGAAGATTTCGAGATCTTAACCCTAACATTTCTTTTCCCTGCTTCAACACCATCCTTCGTTAATCTCGCCTTTCCGCTGAAACCGAACATGTTTTAGAATTCGGGTTGAGTTTTAAATTGGTATGTTAGCCAGTTACAGGTTTTACCTTCAAGCCTAAGCTCTCCAGCCTTTTCTTTAATTTCCCCAGGGCCTTGTGTATGTCCTCTATGCTCCTTCCACCTGTGCAGATTATTTTACCCGATCCGAACAGTAGGAAAACTATTCTCGGGTCCCTCATCCTGTATACAAGACCGGGAAATCTTTCAGGGTCGTACTCAACCTCTTTCATGTTTATTGCTATATCCTCCAGCATCAGCTTCGGTCTTACATCGATCTTTGTTGAGGAGACTATGTTTTCAATTATTATCCTGAATTTCCTAGGCATTGATATTCCCGCCTTTCTGATGTTGTCCACCACCTTCTTTGTCGCCTCCTTTGCCATTTCAATTGTTTTCGCTCCCGTGCAGACGATCTTTCCTGAGGAGAATATGAGAGCGGATGCTCTTGGTTCGTTTATCCTGTGAACCAAGCCCGGGAACTGTTCTGGTTCGTATTCCGTGTTATCCATCTTTTCAACAAGCTTGGTCAGTGAAATTTTTCTGTTAAGAACCGCAAATGCAACTACATTTTCTATCTTGACGTAAAATTTTACCATAATAATATATGGACTATGTCATATTAAACTTCGTTTGTTTTTAAAACTTGTTTAAATAAATAATAACATGATAAAAAACAAGTTTATCGCGGTCATACTTCTGATAATAATGATAGCAGGAGCGGTCCTTTTCACCGTCTTAAGGTCTCCCTGGGGACCTGTTATCACATTGATAGGAATCATTGGTTATTTCATTTTCAACAGGATGGACTGATGGCTAGGGTTATGTTCGTCAACGATACATCGGAATATTATGGGGACATTAAGGATCCAGAGGAAGGGATGGATGACGAGATCACTATTTCGCATATCCTCCGCTACAGAAACAGCTTCACGAGATACGGTCTGCCTTTTGGTTCTATCCTAGCGAAAAACCTCATGGAGAGGGACCTTCTGAAAGAAGGAGCGAGAGTTCTCGAGGTGGGACCTGGTCTGGGGGATCTTGCAGAACAGTTCTTCGAGGAAGCCTCTCCGAAGGAGTACGTGTTCATAGACGTTTCGCCCAAAATAATAGACTTCCTTAAGGCAAGGTTCAGGGGAAAGGCCTACGGGTTCATCCTAGGGAACTTCCTGGAAAACGATATCCACAAGAAGTTTGATCTAATCATATGCAATGAGGTCTTAAGCGACCTGCCCACCATTGTAAACTTTTCCCCGGCAATCGCGAAAAAGAGAGGTGTATACAAAGACGCGTTAAGGATGATAAAAAAATACAATCTCAAGATCAAGGAAATGTTCAACTTCAACTACGGAGCGATAAGATTTCTGGAAATCTGCAATAAAATCCTTGACAAAGGAGGTGTGTCTTTCATTTCCGAGCAGAGTGCAGAATGTAGGGGAGGATCGGGCTGGCCCGAAAGGATTCGTGTTTCCGGGCATAATGAATATACGATAAAAATGAGCTGGATCGAGCACGTCGCCAAAAAGCTGATGTTTGCCGTTGAGAGCGGTACCCTCACAGAGTTCCTGGGGATAAGAAAGAAGAAGTTCGTCAGCTTTTTCACCCAACCAGAGCTCAGAAATCTTTATGAATCACTCAAGAGCAAGGGAGTTCTCCCGGATCAAAGGGCATGGACTGTGGATGAGTTCTTCAAAAGCAACAGAAAGTTCATTTCCGTGAACGATCCGAGAAAATACATGGAATTCCTCGAAAAAAATTCCACGCTGCTTACCGATATCACCGATAAGTTTTCCTATCTGGTACTCAAAAAGTGATAGAAGAAAGTGTTCAAAATTATATATGTTCCGATTTGTTCTTTCCACTAACGAAATGTATATAAAGAGGGTAAACCAATACATATTCATTAATTGGTAGGTCGGGGTTGGGGTGTTTTCTTTATCCGGTTTTTGCCGGATATTCTTTTTATTTTTTGATCAATTTTCAGAATTTATTCTTCCCTAGATGCCTGTTTTAAGGGTTTGGACGTTTCGGTCAAAACCGAAAGAAATGGAAAGTATATTAAATTCCCAGGATAATGATTATTCATGACAGAAGAGAAGATCACGCTAGACAAAGAAGTATTCAGAACCCTCGCTTCAGGGACAAGGGTCGATATCCTGAAATCGCTCGACCGGAGGAGGAAGACCCTCACAGAACTCTCGAAACAGTTCGGTATGTCGGTTTCCACTGTCAAAGAGCACCTGGATAATCTTGTTAAGGTTGGGTTGATCGAGCAGAAGGACGAAGGCCACAAGTGGAAATACTACGAACTGACTGGGAAAGGGAAGGATATACTCCATCCGGAGAACAAGAAGATATGGATCCTGCTTTCGATTTCCGCTCTGGCGATGATAGGGATAGGTTATGATCTGTTCAGGAATTTTTATCGGCCAATATTCGCAATGGGCGCTGCTCCTTCCCAGGACGTTCTCACAGAGGGGGTAAAAAGAGGCGGAGAGGCAGCCTCCAGTATCATACCGGAGTTCCCTTACCTACACGCACTCGGTCTCGTGATTTTCGGGGTAATTCTGGCTGTTTCTCTGGGATATATAATAACGAGCAGGAGAAGGATCAAGTACAAGATTTAGCTGTCTATTCAAGAATTTTTGCCCTTTCTTTATAGAATTCGATTGACCTCTTCAGGATATTCTTACCTTTATCTGTTATGTTGTATACCTGTTTCCTGCCTTCCCTTTTCTTTTCAACATACCCTTTCTTCCGGAGGGAATAAAGGACGAGATAGGCGGTTACGTTCCCTGGTTTAAAGCCGAAACGCTTCTCAATCTCTTTCCTCAGAATGTAAGCGTGCGAAGGCCTGTCTTTCAATATCCTCAGTATGTACGGCCAGAGGCAATCGTACGTGTTGTTTTTCTCGAGTTTTTTAAGAGGCATGTTATCTATAATATTTTGTGGATATAAAACATTTAAATATCCAGAACCAAGTATTTTACAGACATAAAATATCGTTGGAGTGGTTCTATGGCTCAAAGAATGGAAATAAAGCCCGCAGAGGGTAAGCTTGGCGTTCTGTTGCCAGGATTGGGTGCGGTAAGCACGACATTTATAGCAGGTGCGATGAGGATAAGGAAAGGTTTGTCAAAGCCATACGGAAGCGTCAGCCAGATGCAGACCATAAGGCTTGGAGGAAGGGATGAAAAGAGATATCCGCTGATAAAGGATTTTGTTCCTCTCGCAGATGTAAAAGACATCGAATTCGCTGCATGGGATATCTTCAAGGACAACGCGTATGAAGCAGCGATGAAAGCAAAAGTCCTTGACAAGAGAGACCTTGAGGACGTTAGGAGAGAGATGGAAAACATAAAGCCGATGAAAGCGGTTTTTGATAAGAGCTTCGTAAAGAACCTTGACGGAACACATGTAAAGAAGGGTAAGACCAAGTGGAACCTTGCCGAACAGGTGAGGGAAGATATAAGGAAGTTCAGGGAAGAGAAGAAGCTCGCTAGAATCGTGACTGTCTGGTGCGGGAGTACGGAAATCCACACAGAGAAACAGCCCGTACACGATACCATAGAATCGTTTGAGAAGGGTCTCAAGGAGAACAGCAAACATATCTCACCTTCAATGATATATGCTTATGCCTCCATAATGGAGGGGGTTCCGTACGCAAACGGAGCTCCGCATTTGACAACAGACATACCCGCCCTTGAAGAGCTCGCGATCAAGAAGGGCGTCCCCATATCAGGTAAGGACTTCAAGACAGGACAAACCCTTATGAAGACTGTGATAGCACCGGGCCTTAAGGCAAGGATGCTTGGCGTAAAGGGGTGGTTCTCAACGAACATCCTCGGAAACAGGGACGGTCTTGTGCTTGACGACCCGGGTTCATTCAGGAGCAAGGAAATATCCAAGAAATCCGCTCTGGAGTTCATATTCCAGCCGGAGATGTATCCTGATCTCTACAAGAACGTATACCATAAAGTGAGGATAAACTACTATCCTCCAAAGGGGGACGACAAGGAAGGATGGGACAACATAGACATATTCGGATGGCTCGGTTACCCTATGCAGATAAAGATAAACTTCCTTTGCAAGGACAGCATACTGGCAGCGCCGATTGTTCTTGATCTCGCGTTGTTCATGGATCTCGCGCAGAGGGCCGGTTTGAAGGGAATACAGGAATGGCTTTCCTTCTACTACAAGGCCCCTATGCACTCGCCGGAGGTCTATCCGGAACACGATCTTTTCATCCAGCACACAAAGCTTAAGAACACGCTGAGGTACATGATGGGTGAGGAGTTTATAACACACTTAGGCCTCAAGTACTACGGGGTTAAAGAATGACACTTTACGCCAAAAGGCAGAAGTTGGGAGGAATTTCCTCCAAGATAGGGAAGACTTTTGCAAAGCTTGGCCTATCCCCCAATCAGTGGACCTTCCTTACGCTCATCCCCACGATCGTGTCATTCTATTTTCTTGTGCAGAGGGATTTCCTACTCGCTGCCCTGTTCTTTCTCTTATCCTCTTTCATGGACTGGATTGACGGATCAGTAGCGAGGGTAACAGGGAAAACAACGAATTTCGGAGCCTACTTGGACAGTATAATGGATCGCTACGTGGAGTTCATAATAGCGTTAGGATTCTTATTCGCGAATCTCCCTGGTTTTTACCTTCCAATAGAATTCTGGATCCTTCTCTACATATTCGGTAGCTTGATGACCACGTATTCGAAGGCCGCAGCAAAGGAAAAGGATCTGGTGGACAAAGAAGTAAAGGGCGGCTTGCTTGAGCGGGCAGAACGATTGATCCTCCTCTTCTTCGGGATGCTCTTAGCCTACCTGAGTCCTCTCTACCTGACGTACATAATCGTTATTCTGGGGATACTCACCAATATAACGGCATTCCAGAGAATGAGGATCGCAACCAGAAAATAAGGCACACGAATACTTTTTAAAATTTCATCTCATTTTAATCATATTAAGTGATATAATGGGTAAGGGGAGCCGGGGGAAAAAATTCTTTGATATACATAGAACAAAGCGGGTAAAAAGACTTAAGGAAAGATACGGTGAACAATGGAATCAACCACCACCCAACATTGTTCAGCCTTACAATATAGCGGGAGATACGGAAATTTTTCAAAATGATTATATAACACCTGAAAACACCAAAACCAAGAGGGGTCGTATACCGCATACTGTGAAGGAAGCTGATATACCTTCCTATCTTCTCAGTTACTGTAACAACCAAGCTAAAGATGGGAAGGATTCTGATTATTGTATAAACGAGTGTCCTCTAGGTGAAGATTGTGAAGGTTCTCCGGGAGATATACACTACCCAATGACGCATACCGTTAAAGGTTTTAAAGCGGTTTATCCGGACAGAGAGGTAAAGATGCCAACAATAGGATTAACTGTATGAAATCACCGAGAAGCCGAAAAATTCTAAATCTTCCTTATTTTCCCTGGACTTGGTTCATAGCATATTCCTTCATTCAGGAGCTCATCTATCGCGCTTTCGATTTCCGTCTCCTCTGCCTTGATATTTTTCATTAATTCGGAATAAACGATCCCGTCCTTTGAGTCTTCAATGATCTTGAGAATATCATTCTTAAGAACCTTTTTCCCCTTGACATCTTCCTTCTCTTTACCAAGGAAAAGCTCGATCCATTCCTTTTTCAAACCTTTCCCCATAAGTTCTTTCTTAAGCTCCTCGGGGTTTCTGTCCTTGTTTTTTTCGATCATTTCCTGCGTCTTCTTTATCCCTCTTGTCTTGTAGACAAGCTCAAGTCTCCTCAGAATTTCGAAATTCGGCTTTGCCTTTTTCACAACCTCGGGTATAACGTACGTCTCACCCTCATATTCCCTAACCTTTCCAATAACATCGACTATGTTCCCGAGTTTGAGGGAATCCAGGGGCTTTGTCGTCTTGAAAACCTTCAAACGAATCGTGTCCGTCCCGTCATCTATCGTAACGCTAGCGTAGTTCCCGTCTTCTGCGATGAACATAGAAACCACAGTTCCGAGCAGGCGGGCACGTGATATCTCCTCGCCCTGCTGTGTCTTAACGAAACTCGGCTCAAACCCCTCTTTTCTGACGAATTCGCCATTCATTATGTCCCAGATCTTCACCTTCTTCGCGGTCTGCCTCTCGATCATAGAAAACACTTTGTTAATTCTTGGACTTAAGTTTTATAAAATAAAGACCGATTAATCACTTTCCGAATTTCCTTTTCTGCTTGAAATACCACTTCATTATCTTTTCAAACTCCTTCTTTGAGAATTCAGGCCACATGGTTTTTGAGAAATAGATCTCTGCGTAGGCTGACTGATAAAGAAGGAAATTGGAGAGCCTTTGCTGATCTCCTGTTCTTATAATCAGATCCACAGGCTGGGAGACCCATAGATATTTGTCCAGCAGGCCTTCGGCTATCCTTGTTCTCTTTATCCCCTTTTCGGCGATCTTTTTGATGGCATTCACGATCTCGAACTTGCTCCCGTAGCTGAGGAGTATGTTTATGACCTTTCTTGAATACTGAGCAGTCAATTTCATTGTATCCCTCGCTGCCTGCCTTACATCCTCTCTCCAGATGTTCTCTGTTCCGAACACGTTGACCTTTATCTCGCGCTTCCTTATCTTTTCAGAGGAAAGCGATCGAAAAAGCTGGTTTTTGTAAATCTTCCAAAGATGCCCAAGCTCTTCCTTGGTTCTGTTAAGGTTCTCGGTGGAGAGGGCGAAAACAGAAACAGTTTTTATTTTATCATACTCGAGACACCAGTCCAGAAACTCCTCTATTTTCTTCGCCCCGGCATAGTGCCCATGCCATATGGGCTTTCCGAGTTTTCTCGCATATCTCCTGTTACCGTCCGGGATGAGGGCAATATGTATCAAATCGTCGTCCTTGGTAAAATCATCAGTCATGTAAAATAATTGATTTTAACTTTTAAAATTCTATCTCCCGAATCTTCTCTGCCTTTCCCCGAACTCTTTGATGGCCTCCACGAAATCGTCTTTTTCGAATTCGGGCCAGAACTTGTCAACGAAGACTATTTCAGAATAAACCGATTGGAACGGAAGGAAATTGGAAAGCCTCTTCTCGCCTCCTGTTCTTATTATCAGGTCAGGATCCTTGAAGCCGTTGGTCCAGAGGTATTCTCTGAACAGGCTTTCATTTATCTTACCTGTTCCCACAAGACCCCTCTTCACATCAATCGCGATCTTTCTGGAGGCATCAATTATCTCCTGGCGTCCGCCATAGGCTATCGCAAGGTTCACATGTTGATTGGAATAGTTCTTGGTTAACTTGGATACCTCTTTTATCATTTCCTGAATGTCTTTCGGGAGTAAATCAACCCTTCCTATGAATTTCAAATTTACCTTGTTCTTATGAATAATGTTTTCCTTGTTTTTGATTATATCCCCGAGTTCTTTTCTGGCGAGATTGAATAGATAATCCAATTCCATCTTCGGTCTGCTCTCAAGGTTTTCAATGGAAAGCGTATAGATTGTCATTAACTTTACTCCGAGGTCTTTCGACCACTGGATAATATTTTTTATTTTATTATAACCCCATTCATGTCCCTTCCAGGGTTTCTGGAGAAGTTTTCTGGCGAGCCTTCTATTACCATCGGGTATTATTCCGACATGTTCCGGCATGTTCATGATAAAGATCACCTAGCTGACTAACGAATTATCTTTCAAACTTAAAAGCTTTTTCCCAGATTGAATTATTCCTATTATCCCCTAATATTTATAAGGTTTTCAGTGAAGGGAATCTGGTAAATTTATATGTGTTTCGCAAATAATATAGATATGCTTTTCGAGCTGCATTGTCATTCATGGTATTCGAAGGGGACGAAGATTCCCTGGGAATGTCTTTCCAGCCCCAAGGAGATCATGAAGCAAGCGAAAAGGTTAGGATTATCAGGGGTAGCCCTTACAGATCACAAAACGACGAAGGGCTGGAAGGAGGCGGGGGAAGAAGCGAAGAAACTTCGTTTGCTCTTCATCCCGGGGGTTGAACTGCAGGCCAGAGAAGGACATATTATAGCATTGGGGATATCCGAAGGGATTGACAACCATCTCGGCCTGGAGGAAACCATCGAAAGAATCCATGAGCAGGGCGGATTAGCGATAGCTCCTCACCCCTTTGATCTGAAAGGGGATGGCATAAAGAACAACGGCATTGAAAAGGTGGATGCCATTGAGGTGTTTAATTCTATGAATCTCGACAAGCTGAGTAACTGGGTTGCTGAGAAAAAGGCAAAAGATCTGGGGAAACCCATGGTCGTCGGATCGGATGCCCACACACCCGAGATGATGGGATACGCTGTGAACATTTCAGGCGCAACCGATCTGGACTCACTTCTGAAGGAAATAAAGAAAAACAGGCTGATGTTCAGAACAAGGTATTTACACCTTAATAACCTTATCGACTGGTACAGGGAAAGATTTATCAGATCGTATGTGGATGTTCTCAACTACATAGGAGACAACTACGTTTACCCGAAGGCGATCGTGGCTCGTACGCTCCTGAACAAGTTCATAAAATCAAGGAACGTTTTCTGGGATGCTCTGGCGCACTTCGGTCTGGGCGTCTCAACAGTTTACAGCATGTTAAAATCGGTGAAGTATTAGTTTATTTAACGAAAAGAACAAGCTTCAGAGCCAGAATTATTATTATGAAGAGTGTTATTACGCCGAGAAGTATAATCTTTCCTGTTGTTTCTCCTCCGGTTATTAAACCTGTCGGAGGACCGCCCGTAACGCTCTCATTCGTCGTTGGTGGTATGGGTTCCTCTGTTCCTGTCACTTCCCCAACACCAAACTTAAAGCTCAGTTCCTTTTCGGCGTTATCAGAAACCGCTTTAACAACGGCTGTGTATACTCCGTCATCAACCCCGTAAGGCGGAGAGGCATAAATGTAAACATCCCCTTCCTCTCCTGTTTTCAGCGAGATTTCCTCTTCGCTGAGGTGAACCCAGTCAGGACCCTGCAGTTCAAGTTTGTATGTGTCTTCTCTTGACCCGGTGTTCTTCACCTTCATGGGAAGCGAAACACCAGTTCCTATCTCAATCATCTTCACCTCGTCTGCCTCTTCACTGGACAGTTCAACTGAATAACATTCTTCCTTTGATTTTATGATCAGTGTTGACACGCTCTCGAAGGTCTTTTGCTTAGACACTGCCTTGAACGTCAGGTCGTGCGTTTCTTGAAGAGGATACCTGACCGCAAGGGTTGTGTTCACCGTCTTTGATTCGTCCGGGGTTATGAATACAACTCCTATCGTCTCTCCGTCCACTTCCAGTGTGTATTCATCAGCGAATTTCCCTGTATTTTTAAGGGATATTGTGTATACCACTTCATCCCCTGTGCAGACCTCTTTTTCTTTCGGGGTCACCTCGAAATCAAGAGAATAACAATCCTCAACAACAAGATCAACAACATTCTGGTCTGAGATCTCTCCGCTCCTTGCAGTTACCGTGATGTAGTTCAATCCCATATCCAGTCCGCTTGAATCCACAGTAAGCTTGACTTTCTGGACCTCTCCTGCCTCAAGCGAGACCTTGTTGACTTCAAGCAAACCAACATCAGATACAAGATCAAAGGATTCTGTGATTGTCCCCGTGTTCTTTACGGTCACCTCGAATTCCTTCGTTAGTCCATGGCATACGCTCTCTTCCGAGGGCGAAACGACAACAGCGACGTCCTTGCATTCTATTGTGTTGACAGTGCCTGTCAGGGTCTTCTCAGTCTCCGGGTATGCCGAGGAAACCACCTTTATCTCGAACGTTCCCTTGCCCTCGACTTTTGGGTATGCAAACAGACCGACACTCCTCTCTGTCTTCGGAGATACCGTGATCAGATCCTGATTCAACATAACCCATTCCGGGGCATAAATGCTGTATTCATCCTCTTCCGAACCCAGGTTGTTTATCAGAAGAACGTATTTCCCTGAACCTCCCAGACACGTGAGGGTCTCCTTTGGCTGGAGATCAATCGAGAAGTCATAACAGTTCTCCACGTCCAGCTGAACCTTTTTCTCATCCTTCGCATAGGAATCCTTTGATTCGGCTGTGATCGTTATGTAATGGGTTCCGACATCAGACGGGGAAATAGAGATATCGAAGGTTTCGGTCTTCTGCGAACCGATGTTCAATGAGGCGCTCAGAAGCTCTTCGCCCCAGGAAGTCGTGACCCCTACCTCGAAGTTTTCAGAGACTTTCCCGAGATTCGTGACCCTTATTTCATAATCCACCGGGAAGCCCATACATGTCTTTTTCAATTCGTCTGTTTCAATCTTCACGTAATGGCATGTGAGGACCTCAACGCTCACATCTTCGGAGAACTCTCTCCCATCCGAGGTTTTCGCCTTTACCTTTACCGAATAATCGCCTGCCGCAGTGAAGCAGGGCGGGGTGATGTAGAAAGTCAGATCCTTGCTTTCACCGATCCCGAGCGTTTTCTCAGGGGGTATGAACCCTGACCATTCACCCGGCAGATCCAGCGAGAACGTGAACGTGTCTGTCGTATCACCTGTGTTGGTAACAGAAAGCGAATTGCTAAGGGCTGTACAGGGACAGCCGGAGATCTCTTCTGATTCCAGAACCATGTAGATATCAGAGGCAGCCTGAGCACCAGGTGTAAGTAAAACTAAGATCGCAATCAAGACTAACATATACTTGAGCATTTATCCACCTGGTTATGTATTATTTATTGGTGGTTAATTTTTTATACGTTTCGTTATCCAGAANNGAAGTAGTGGTTTAACGGGAACACACAGAACATTTATTTTTTATACTTAACGTGTTCCCCCGTTAAACCACCAAAAAAGGCAGTTGATCCCTGAAATAAACTTTAAGAGGTGGTTTAGTATGGGAATGGAATTGGTATTCGAAAAACTGAAAGAACGGGTGTTAGCGAAAGCGAGATCTGAAAGAACAAAAAGGGGAATCCTGGAATTCGACAGGGAGCTGAAACTTGACGGGAGGAAACTGACAACGAGAAAGAATTACCTGCA
>JABAOH010013808.1_pt1 | contig 52037 bp, 33 predicted proteins | sample 7062181 | NCBI WGS metagenome assembly JABAOH01 (sample SAMN14538630, study PRJNA623070) | marine sediment metagenome | biome: marine biome [ENVO:00000428]; feature: marine pelagic biome [ENVO:01000023]; material: deep marine sediment [ENVO:00002113]; isolation source: pool of 5 deep marine... | reverse complement strand
CGGATACCGGCAATCAGCATACCGGGAATGATTTCTTCTTCAACAGCAGGTGACGGATTGGTATGGTCATGGCCCGTTTGCTCTTCTTTATCCCTTTGCATAAATAAAAATAAATTCTGCTTTATATCCATGTGCTGGCAGATGACTTCATCTACCGCTTTCAACTTTTTTTCCACGTACGCAGCCACCTGCGTGTCATCGCTGCATTCCTGCACGATTTCTTTGATTTCATTCAAAGAAAATCCCATATCTTTTAACCGTTTAATAACCATGGCTTTTTCCACGGCACTGCTGCGATAATACCGGTATTTGGAATCGTAATCGATGCGATCCGGGATCAAAATTCCTTTCTCATGATAAAGCCGGAGAGCTTTAATAGTCAACTGCGTCACCCGCGAAAACTCGCCAATCGATAACATGCCCTTTCTCCTTTTTGGTTTTTAGCCACGAAGTTACACGAAGTTACACAAAGAAACACAAAGGAAATAAATATAAAACTTCGTGTCTCTTCGTGCTTTTTACCGCATTGTAAATGCCTTCGTGGCTCAAAAAAATCCGTGTTCATCCGTGGCTAATCTTCATTTCTTCTTAATCGGCTGCCGGAGGATGGTTCGCATTTTCTCCGGTTTGCACCTCCTCGGATCGCTCAAGTAAACCTCGTGATGGCTCCCATTAAAAGTATACCCTTTTTCCTGGAAAAACTCGTGTAACTTCGCAATGGTAGGACCTTCTTCAGCATAGGGTCCGATATGCATGATCTGGGCACTGAGTCCTTCTTCGTAGATTTCAAACCTGGCCTGGTCCAGGAAAACAGGGTCTTTCTTTTTCTTCAGCTCTTCTTTTCCCTTCTCGAAAACATCCCGTGTCACCCGGTCTGGCATCAAAACCATTAATGTCCATTTCCATTCATGTTTCCTGCCTTCGGCAAAAGCAGTGATATCATCCGCGCCCCATAACCCGGATAATGGCGGCACCGTAAAATCAAACGGGTCTTCTTTGTCCAGTTTCAGCATAAATTTGATGGTATAAGCAAGCCCGTAAAGCACCATGATTTTATCCTGGAAATCTTTGGATATATTGGGGTCTCCCTGGCCGTCGATTTTGATGTACTTGAAAGCAGGTACTTCAATGATCTCAGGCTCTTTTGCCGATGGGGAAAACAGGTACTTGTACTCTTTCTTGAAATCAAGCTTTTGTGTTTTTGTTTTTGCTGTCATCTTTTTCCTCCTAAATATACCATAATTGGGGTTTTATATTCAAGTTTTAATTGTAAAGGTCTCCCCCAGGGGTAGAGTCAAGTTTTTTTTTAAAAATTTTTTAAAAAATTTTCTCTATGTTATAATACTTCCTGTGTTTCTTTGTGACTAAAAAACGATAAGGAGTAGAAAATGGAATTACGATTAGCTGAAGAACTTTTACTCATCGCTTTGGATGACGAAAAAGGGACCATTATATCATCTGCGTCTTTAGCAATTGGTTATGGTTTAGCCGGGGCCATTCTTATGGAAATGGCGGAAAACAAAAAAATTGAAATGGATGGTAAAAAGCTCAAACTGGTCAATCCCGGGCTTACTGGTGATTTTGTTATCGACAGGGTTGTTGAGATGATCAGTAAATCGAAGAAGGACCGTACGCTTCAACATTGGGTTTCGCAAATTGGTTATAAAATCAAGGATATTAAAGAGAAGCTTCTGGAAGATTTGATTAACAAGGTCATCCTGGAAAAAAAGGAAGGAAAGGTATTATGGATTTTTACCACTAAGAAATATCCCACGCGGTATGATAAGCCGGAGAACCTGGTTCGCAAGAGAATTATCGATATTGTAATGAACCAGGGGGAAGCGGATTCCAGGAGTTTAATGCTTATCAGTTTGATTGAGGCATGTGAATTGACAAAAGAAGTGTTCAGGGATAAAGAGGAGTATAAAATTGCTAAGAAGAGGATTAAGGAACTGGCAGCGGGTGATATGGTGAACAAAGCCATTCATGAAGCGGTGCAGGCTATCCAGGCTGCGATTATGGCATCTGTGGCAGCGGCAGCAGCATCGGCGGCTGTAACAGCGGCAACATCGTAATGTTAAAATTTTAGCCACAAAGGTACACAAAGCCCCTTTAACAAAAAGTTTTGCAGGGGTCCAGGGGGCGGTTTTTCAAAAGAGCCCCCTGGCCGTCGGAGACAAAAGAGTTCAGGATGGACATACTTAACGTTTTTTTAGTTTTTATGTCCATCCTGTAGATAAGAATATGGTTTAGTAGATCCGCACGGAGGGCATCGATAAGGACAGTTGGCAGTTGGCAGTTAGCAGTTGGCAAGTAAGAAGAGAAGAAGGTAAGTTGAAGGCTTCCCCATCTATTTGAAAACAACGGTCTTTTTATTAATAAAATATCAATTTCAAAAGTGGTCACCTGATTGGTTGGATAAGGAAAGGAAGCCTTCCGATGGCCCGAAGGGCCTGCTGTGGCTGCCTGCGCCGCAGGCCCCGTGCGGTACGAGAGATTAGATTTAAAAGAAAATCTGGACAGGCAAAAAGATCAATCTATTTATTCAAAATTTGATCTTTTTCGCCTGCCCATTTTTTCTTTCATCGTTTTTCCTCCTTTTAATTTATTTTGTATTGTCAAAGGCTTTTAAGGTAGAATATAGGCAATTGTCATGCCAGGTTTAAAAAAAAACTTTGAAAAGTACGATGGGAAAGGATTTTTAAGTAACCGGGGAAATTCCCCGGGAAATTTGAATTACGCTGCACCGTAACTTTTTTTGTCGAAATTCTTAATTCTTTATAAAAAACCGGGATAAAAGCTCTATTATCCAGGGATTCCAGGAGTTACGGCCAGTCGTAATAAAATTACGCTGTCACGTAACTTTTTCACCAGGTTTCGGAGAATGGTGCCAAGAATGGTGCCAGGTAAATTTTTTTTGAACAACCCTACAGCAAAAAATCCAGGTAATTTTCCCTGTTAATGACATTAAAACCCGCACCTTCATAGCTGGCAGCCCAGTCCCCCGGAATTTTTACTTTCTTCTTTGGTGACCACTTTATTTCAAATCCGGACAATTTGCCGTCAATCTCTTCTACCAGATCGATTTCTTGCCCCCCATAAGTCCTCCAAAAATAATGAGAACCATAGAAATTCTCATATTCATGTTTTTTTTGCCGTTCCATAATAACGAAGTTCTCGAAAAGTGCCCCGGTATCATTCCTGTCCTCAAGGGGATTAAATTGGGAAATAACCGCATTACGTATCCCATTATCCAGGAAATAGTATTTCCCCATGGAAACCACTTCCTTTCTCAGGTTCTTACTGAATCCCCCCAATCGTATAATAACAAAACTCTTTTCCAGTAAATCAAGATAACGGGCGATGGTCTTTACATCCACTTTTACATTCATCGCCAATTCATTCATGGATACTTCGCTTCCCACCTGGAAGGCCAACAATTTCAAAAGCTTCATCAGGACATTGGGAGATCTAACTTTATCTAATTTCAAGATATCTTTCAATAAATAGGATTCAACGATTTCTTTAAGAATTTCAATTTTCTCCCGGTTATTTTCAGTAGAAAGTACCTCGGGATATGAACCGTATATAAGAAAATTTTCAAGCCTTTCCCTTAACTCGAATTTATTGTAATGATGAAGAAGTTCCCGCTGCGAAAGCGGAAATAACACCAATACTCTTTTCCTACCTGTTAATGGTTCCCCGACTTCCTGGGATAATTCGAATGAAGAAGAACCGGTTGCAATCAAATAAATATCCGGTGACTGATCGATAATAATTTTTAAGGCCTTACCGATGCCGGGAATCTCCTGGGCTTCATCGACGGCAAATAATTCATACCCGGAAATATATTCGAGAATCCTGGCAAAATCTTGCGAACCTAATATATCTTTGACCCGGATATTATCACCGGATTCCAGTTTGTACTTGAAATCAGAGGTTTTTAAAAAGTTTTCCAGTAATGTTGTCGTTCCTACCTGCCTCGCTCCATAGAGGATCAGGGCTTTCTTTTTTTTTAAAAACTTCGCCAGATCCTGGTAAACCCTGTATAACATTGTTTGACCTCTTTAACGTCGATACGTTGACGAAAAGAGTTTATCACGATTCCATAAATTTGTCAAAAATCATGGCATGCTACTCCATAAATTTCAGCAAATTTATGGATCGGCAATCCATAATTTAATGAAAATTCGTGGAAATAAATGGGAGAATGGTGAGAATGGAGAATGGTGCCAGGTAAATTATTTCCATGAAACATGATAGAGCAGTAGATGGCGCGATCTTCAACAAAGACGGGACACGTATCCTCACCTGGAGCAACGATGGTACCTCCCGGCTCTGGAACGCTGCCACAGGTAAACCCTTCGGTGCAGTTATGAAACATGATGGCCCAGTAGAAGGGGCTATTTTCAACAAAAAAGAAACCTGCATCATCACCTGGAGCGGGGCATTTGGTTTAAAAAATGGCACGGCCTGTCTTTGGGACGCGGCCACAGGCAAACTTATCGGTGAGATAATGGAACATAAGTATGATGTTAATGGCGCGATATTCAACAAAGACGAGACCCGCATACTCACATGGAGTAGGGATGGCACGGCCCGGCTCTGGGACATCGCCATTGATCCCGATTTCCCTATGGAACATATCAAACTCCAGGTCCAGGCCATTACCGGGACCTCCTACGATACCATTACCAATACCGTTAAAGTCCTCCCTCCCGACCAGTGGCGGGAAATAAAGAAAAAATATATGGAAATTGCCGCTAAACACTACCAATCCTGCCGGTTCCCGGAAGGCAATGTTTTCCGCAAGTTATTTCCGGAAGAAGCACAAAAAGTGAAGAGGGATAGGTGAGTGAGTTGAGTAAGGTGAGTAAGTTGAGTGGGGGTAGGACCACGTTAAAGTCGCCCTAAATTCGAAGCACGAAGCACGAAATTCGAAACAAATCCAAAATCCAAATGTTCAAAATTCAAAAACAGCATGAAACGATGCGTTGAGGTTCTTTTTTTTCAATTCAGAGGGTTTATGGTTTTAAATCCAATCTCCTCCAAAATCTGGTATAGATTGCTGTCAGAGGTAACAAAATACCAGTCTTCTTCACAAACTAAATTAAAGGCGCCCAAATGAAAAGCATCCAATGTTCTTAAACCATGAACTTTTCCATATTTCTTCAGTAGAGACTTTGCCTCTTTAATCGTTGCATTTCCTAAAGGTTCGACATTGAATGAATCAATTTGTTCTTCAAAAGACGAGATAGCAACTTCCAATTCCTCCTCATTTATTTCATTATTTCTAAACCTTCTAAATAGTGCACTAAGAAATTCCAGGGAAGCAATTTCCAGGATCCAAATTTCATTTTCTTCGGAATTTATCAATTCTGTAACTTTTTGAGTCCCCTCTTCCTCATGGAAAAATTTTACCAGAGCAGAAGTGTCAAAAAACAATTTCATATTCTATCTTCCCTTGCTGTTAAGATATCCTCTGATAATGATCCTTTGCAATTTTTAAGGGCTTCTCTAACCCTTAGATATGCTGTCTTTGATTGCCTTGATCGAACGTTATCCGAATTATCTTTTAAAGAAAGAATTAGATTGTATACCTTTAATATTTCCATTGTTGTCAACTGACTTAATTCTTTTATTGCTTGTTCTCTTACTTTCATAACTCAGTACCTCTTTTTTCCTTAATAATAAACCTTTTTCTTCAAAAAATCAACCATCAATTGAGAATGGTGCTGAGAATGGTTCCAGGTAAATTATTTCAACACTACCAATCCTGCCGGTTCCCGGAAGGCAATGTTTTCCGCAAGTTATTCCCGGAACAAGCACGAAAAGTAAGGGGGGAGAGGTGAGTGAGTTGAGTTAGGTGAGTAAGTTGAGTGGGGATAAGACAATGTTAAAACCGCTATAAATTCGAAGCACGAAGCACGAAATCCGAAACAAATCCAAAATCCAAATGTTCAAAATCCAAAACAAAAGCAGCATGATACGATGCTTTCGGGTTCTTTTCGTCTTGGTCATTTGAATTTCGGTCATTCGAGTTTGTTTCGAATTTCGATATTCGAATTTCGGATTTTCAAGGGTGCGCCAGGTATCTTTAGACATTGACGCACCCTTGATCCTGTGGGCAGATTTTAAACGCCTCTGGCGAAACTACCGAAGGTAAGCAAATAAAAAATACGATTTACAGTTGACTTTTCTTCTTCAAAATACTATCATTTTACCACAGCAAAGGAGAAAAAATGCAGACGATATCAGTTAGACTGCAAATAGAAAGAAAACTTGATGCCCTGCCCTTAGAACAGCAGAGAAGAGTACTTGATTTCATTACTCACCTGGATTATCCTGGTTTCCCCCCTGGAATTCCGGGGAAGGACTTAATCCAATTCGCTGGAACTTTATCTCCCGAAGACGCGGAAGAACTCATCCAAATCATAGAAGACGGATGCGAAAAAATAGATTATAATAAGACGAAATAATGCAATGAATTATTACACCAGGAAGGTAAAAAATGTGTCGTGAAGCGTTAAAAGAAAATTTTGAGTTTGTTGAAAAAAATAAAGACAAGCTGTTAAAAGAATATTTAAATAAATATCTCCTGGTCTGGCACAAAAAAGTGGTCGGTTCTTTTGACACGTATGAAAAAGCAGCGGGAGAGGGTGTCAAAAAATATGGTATCGATGAGGATTTCCTGGTGTACCCCTTACTGGAAACAGAACCGCTGAATTTTCTTTTTAGTGCTGCAATATGATTAATACTTATAGAAAGGAAATTCCTATTGTTAATTATTGGTCTTGAAATATCTTTGCATTTGTGTTATTGATAATACCGGTATGCAGGAAATATTATGAAAAAGGAGTTCGACTGTGAATGCTGAAAGGATAATTCCTGATGATCCCCTCGGTTTTATCCGCCGATGTATTCGAAAGGGGCGCATTTTATGGACCTATCATATCAACATGAGAATGAAAAATCGCTTCATTTCCCGTCAAATGATACTTGAATCCATCGATAACTACGAGATTATCGAGTCTTATCCTGAAGATAAGTATTTACCGAGTTACCTCATATATTCCAGGTACCAACACACTGTTTTCCATGTACTAGTTGCTGTAGATGTCGAAAACATGAATGTGCGGATAATAACTGCCTACCGGCCCGACCCAAAAAAGTGGTCAGAAGATTTTAAAAGGAGGCGAAAATGATGAAATGCCATATTTGCGGTGGGAACCTAAAATCTACTCGAACAGACCTGCCTTTTAAGCGTGATGAAAAAAGTATCGTGATTTTCAAAGACCTCCCTATTTTTCAGTGCGAAAATTGCCAAGAATATCTGATTGAAGACCCAGTGATGGAGGAGGTTGAATCCATTATGGCAGGAGTGAATCCAACCGCTGAATTAGAGATTGTCCGATATGCTGCCTAAAGTAAAAAGGGCGATGCCGCCTCTGTTCAATTTCTGCCAGGAATTCTTGAAAATCTTCATCGGCCATATCTTTCCAACATCCGGCAAATTCCATAATATCTTCCCCCCCAGCTTCCTGCTCTTTTTCCAATCCAAGCCGAAAATAATGGATAAACACATAAAGCGGTACTAATTGCTCGTCGGGAACAAATTCTATTTCGTTAATAACCCTGGTTCGTAATTCAGAGGCTGTCATTTTTTCCTCCTGTATATTTTAAAAGGTTTTTCGCATGACATCTTGTTTTTTACAGCATTAATATAAACCTTTTTCTCCAAAAAATCAACCATCAACAACTTCCTGGTAAAAATCATGGAACCGGTTCGCGTCAGAATGCACATCGCAAGCTAGGATTAGAAGTTGAGAAGTTAAGAAGATAAGAAGTTGAGAGAGAGCTCAAAGGAAAAAATTTTTTAGTTTTCTCAACCTCTTACCCTCTCAACCTCTCACCATCTGAGTTTTTAAGCTTCGAAGAAGCTTAACCAGGGCGCCTCAATCAATGAATCAAAATGTAACATGTTTGCAGCTTCGAGCTTCAATTTTGCAGATAAATCTAACAACTTTGAAGCTTTTTACTACAATCTTGAAGCTTTATACTTCAACTTTGAAGTAAATTACTTCAAGATTGTAATCCTGAGCTTCATTTTTGAAGCTTTTTGCTTCAACTTTGAAGTAAATTACTTCAAACTTGTAATTCCGTTTCACATTTTTGAAGCTTTTTTTTACAATTTTGAAGTAAATTACTTCAAAAATGTAACCCTGAACTTCATTTATGTTGACAAGACTTAACACTTTTGAAATTTTTACTTCAAATATGTTGTGCATTACTTCAAAATTGTAATTTTTAGCTTCATTATTGTAGTAGGATTAAACAATTTTGAAGCTCTTTTTTACAATTTTGTAGAATTTTTTTACGATTTTGTAAAAAATTACTTCAAAATTGTAACCCCGAACTTCTGTGAAAAAAACCACAGATTACACAGATTTACACAGATTAAAAAAAATATAATAAAATCTGCGTAATCTGTGTAATCTGTGGTTTCCCCTTTTTTATTGTCTCCGACGGCCAGGGGGCTCTTTTCGAGAAAACTGCCCCCTGGACCCCCGCAAAAGCTTTTGTTTATTCTCATCCGTCTCAGTGATATTCCAATAGGTTTGACCGTTATATTTTTTAAAATATTCCCTCTATGTTATAATACTTTGTCATAATACTTTCATTAAAATAGGGAAAATTAAAATGAAAATAATTTTATATGCCTTTCTAACACTCTTTTTCACAGCATTCTTGATGGCAAAAACAGAAACACGGCTGCTGAGATTTCCCGCAGTGCACGAAAACCAGGTGGTATTTACATATGCCGGCGACCTCTATACCGTAGATATCCATGACAACAGCAAAAACCAGGCGGCACAGGTTGCACGTAAACTAACCCACCATAAAGGCTTCGAGATGTTTCCCAGGTTCTCCCCTGACGGGAAACACATCGCCTTTACTGCACAGTATGACGGTAATACCGAAGTCTATCTCATGGATGCCAGAGGAGGAATACCCAAACGATTGACCTATACAGCCAATATTCCCCGCGATGACGTTTCCGACAGGATAGGACCCAATAATATTGTCATGGGCTGGAAACATGACAATCTTCACATTGTTTTCCGCTCCCGCATGTATGCCCTTAACGGCCAATTGTTTCTCACTACTGTCCACGGCGATTTACACCGGCAGCTTCCGCTTCCCCGGGGAGGTTTTTGCTCCTTCTCCCCGGACAATACCCAACTGGCCTATAACAGGATATTCAGGGAATTCAGGACCTGGAAACGCTATCGCGGCGGACAGACTGACGATATCTGGGTCTATGATTTTAATAGCAAAAAAACCGAAAATATCACCCGCCACCCTGCCCAGGATGTTATCCCCATGTGGAAAGACAATAATATATATTTCCTCTCCGACCGCGGCCCCTTCGAACGGATGAACCTCTACGTATACGATACCCAAACAGGTAAAACCAGGCAATTAACTGATTTTAAAGAATTCGACATTAAATTTCCCTCCCTGGGAAAAGAAAAAATCGCTTTTGAAAACGGTGGCTGGATATACCTGTTTCATACCAAAACCGAAAAACTAAGGAAATTGAAAATCATTATCCGCGAAAACCGGTCCCCTGCAGGAGGAGGTAAAAGAAATGTCAGTAAGTATATCACCGGTTACGACATCTCACCGGGAGGGAAACGCGCCCTGTTTAACGCCAGGGGAGAAATCTTCACTGTCCCGCCAAAATCCAGGAATACCCGGAACCTTACCAATACCCCTGGCGTTCATGAGAGAAATCCCCAATGGTCCCCAGATGGAAAATGGATTGCCTTTGTCTCAGACCTGGACGGAGAAAACGAAATTTATATCATACCCCGGTACGGGAGTTCAAAACCCATTCCCATAACCACGGACGGTGACGCCTATATATATGAAATCAAATGGTCCCCGGACAGCAAAAAAATCCTCTGGTCCGATAATAAATTACGCTTAAGGGTAGTAGATATAAATAAAAAAAACATCATTGATGTAACCAGGGCAAAATATACGGCAATCAGGGACTTTAACTGGTCCCCGGACAGCCTCTGGATCGCCTACAGCAAAATAGAAATCCATTGGATGACTTACGACGCTTTTATTGACTGCGGGCTTGGGAAAATTTACCTCTACTCCCTGGAAAAAAGAAAAAATTATGATGTCACCGCTGGTTGGTACAGCTCCTATTACCCGGTATTCAGTCCCTGCGGTAAATACCTCTTCTTTGTCTCCCACCGCGATTTCACACCCACAGAAGTAATAGAACCGGAATTTAATTTTATATTCCAGGATACCGCACGAATATACCTGGTAACCCTTTCAAAAGCCCCCCCTTCACCTTTCAGACTCAAAAGCGATAACATGTCCGTACCCGTGCTTAACATTGACACGGAGGGAATAAGCAGCCGGGTCATCGGTCTGCCAATAAAACCGGCCCGCTATATGAGTCTTTCCCCGGCAAAGAATAAATTGTATTATTTAAGACAGGGCAGCAGGGATAAGAATCCGGTACTGCTGATGTTTGATCTTGAAAAACCAAAAGAAAGGAATTTTGGCCAGGTAAACGGTTTTAAAATTTCTGCCAACCTTAAGAAAATGCTGATCTCAAAAGCCGATTACTACTCGATCATCGATCTTCCCGTATCCAGGCTGAAAATCAAGAAGACATTGAATCTAAAACATATGAACATGGACCTGGGCCTGGAGAGCGAATGGAAGAATATATTCCTTGAATGTTGGCGCCAGATGCGGGATTTCTTTTATGTCCCCAACATGCACGGGATAAACTGGGAAAAAATGAGAAAGCGGTATGAACCGCTTTTGGAGTATGTGAATCACAGGAATGATCTTACCTATATTATCGGTGAAATGATCGGGGAATTGAACGCCGGGCATGCTTATGTGGGGGATGGTGACCACCCGGAGATAAAGAAAATTAAAACCGGGCTCCTGGGTGCCAGGCTGGAAAGAGACGCAAAAACCGGTTATTATCGCATTGCCAGGATACTAAACGGGGAGAATTGGAACAAAGAACTGGTATCACCCTTAACCGCCATTGGCGTGAACGCTGGCGAAGGGGATTATATTATCGCTGTCAACGGAACCCCCACCTCCACCATGAGAAACATTTACAAAGCGCTTGTCAATACCGTGGGTAAGCAGGTCCGGCTGACCCTTAATACCATTCCCTCAGCAAAGGGAACCCGGGAAGTGGTGGTGGTCCCCATCGGGAACGAAGCCCCCCTGTATTATTATAACTGGGTGCAAAACAATATCGAAACCGTCCATAAAGCCACCGGGGGAAAAGTGGGATATATTCATATCCCTGATATGATGCCCGGGGGGTTAAGCCATTTTTTCCGGTCCTATTATCCCCAGTTGCACAAAAAGGCCCTTATTATCGATGAACGCGGCAACGGGGGCGGTTATTTTTCCGAATTGATCATTGAGCGGCTGCGCCGCGAAATTTTATCGCTGGATATATACAGGCATACACAACCCAACGTAAATCCCCTGGGAATGATGACTGGCCCTAAAGTATGCCTGATCGATGAATTTGCCGGTTCTGACGGTGACTTTTTTGCCTACCGGTTTAAAAAACACAAAGTGGGAAAACTCATCGGCAAATGCACCTGGGGCGGGGCAATTGCAGTAGGAACTCCTCTCACTTTACCGGACGGCGGCACATTATATATCCCGGTCCAGGCTGCTTATGACCTGGAAGGAAAGGAATGGATCATCGAGGGACATGGGGTGGATCCGGACATCGTGGTGGACAATGACCCGGCAAACGAATTTGCCGGCATCGATGAACAGTTGAACAAAGCGATAGAAGTTATACTCGAAGAGTTAAAGGAAGGCGAAACGCATATACCCCTTCCGCCGCCAGCCCCAGATAAAAGCATGAAGAAAAAAAAGTGACATGCCTTTTTTTACTTTTTTCCTTCGTGACCTTCGTGCCTTCGTGGTAAAACTTAGAATTACTGAGCTGAAGACAAAAAGTTTTTATTGAAATTCCAGGGAATTTCCATTAAAATATAATGGTGACAAAAATGGAGTGTATTTGTATCATTGGTGAAAATCAATGCTTACCCAGGAGGCTTTAATGCCGCTGTATTTAAACTATCAGGCCGTCTTTATTTCAGCTTATATTATATTATCCCTGATCCTGCTATTCAATCTCTTGAAACTCAAAGATAAATCCAAACTTACCTGGCTGGTGATCTTTCTATTTATGGGGTTAACCCTTTACTTCATTACCTTATTTATCTATACTATTTTACCTGAAGCCGCACAATTTTGGTTTCGACCGTCCCAGTATATTTCCTTCCAGGTTTCGCTTGTTCTGATATTGAAATTCGCTTACACATTTCCGCAACCCTGGCAGCATCAGCGAGTAGAAGCCAAAGTGGTTATAGGTCTGTCAATCCTCGCCACCCTGGTGGCAGCAGCACTGTTCGGCTATCAACTGCATGTAAATTCATCTACATCAATTTCAGCAGACCACCCTCAGCCCCCGAATCCCATGTCAGCGTATCTTTTTGCATCACTGGCAGTTATAATCGGGCTTTCCTGGGCAATCCTGGTACTCTTAAGACGGACACTACAATTATCGGAAGAAGAAACCACAAACCGCAGCCTGGTTGGGAAACTCTTAAAACCCAAAGGCAAACCGGCCAGGACCAGCCGTGCCTTTGCCCTCCTCCTGGCCACACCTTTCGGAACTATACTCTTCATATTCCTCCGACATTTAGGAATCTTTTCAGATGCAATCGTGGATTTTATCATCCTGGTTGCGATTATGCTATTTTACTTTACCATAATGATGCTCTATTTAAATTATGCTCCGGAATCCAGCACGTTTATGATAAAATTAGTGGGAGCTTCACTGATTGTTGTCCTGGCTTTACTGGGAACAGTGGGACAGGTGTTCCAACCCCTCTGGAAAAAAGCATACCAATACGCCAATTTAATTAACCAGGAGCAAACCATCCGTTTTCAACCGACTCAAAGCGGCATGGAAGTGCTCCAATTACCTACCCGATTCGATTCACAATGGGAACAGGGACAAAAACTGGTGCCGGAAGATGGAGAAAATATCACCCTGGACCTGGAATTCGCGTTTCCCTTCAGGGGAAAACACTGGAAACGCATCCATATCCACAAAGACGGTCTGGTAACCTTTGACAGCCCACTGTATAAAGAGGCCTTCTGGGCCAACCGACACATCGGCATTGCCCCCATGTGGCTTGATTTAAACGTTGATACGGATGCCAATGAGAATACAAGTAAAAATGAAAAAACAAAAAACGGGATTTTTCACAAAAACGAACCTGGATCCGGAAAACTCACCATTACCTGGGCCAACATGGTGGAAAAAGAAACCGGGGTCCCTCGAACCCTGCAATTGGTTCTATCCAGGGATGGGTCGATAGAATTTAATTACCGAAATATCCGGGGCTGCCGTCCGAAACTGGCCGGGATTTTTTCCGGTAATGGTCTCTCCGAGGCAGCACGTATTCACTTTTCACAGGACCTGCCCTTTTCCATTTCTGCTGTAGCGGCTGCACCAACGGTTTTTGAGAATTTTTTTACTGACTATCGGCGTTATATCCATCACCGCATGCTGCCTCTCGCCATCATGCTAGTATTGGCTGCCTCCATTATTCTCCTGGTTTTCCCGTTTTTCTTTAAAAGCGTCCTGGTGAAACCGCTGCAATCATTACTGGAAGGTGTGAAAGCAGTAAAACATGGCCGCTGGTCCGGCGCGGTACCGGTCCGGTACAACGATGAAATCGGTTTTCTCACCGCCTCCTTTAACCATATGGTTCAATCCCTGGATGAAGCCAAAAAGGGCTGGCATGAAGCGGATAAAGCAAAAGATAAACTCCTGGCATTGAATCAATCCATCCTGGAAACCGCTGCCGAAGGCATCCTGACACTGAACCCGGAAGGAAAAATCCTATCCTTTAATGATGCAGCCGAAGACATGTTTAGATACCCAAGGGAAGAAATTATTGGCAAACCGGATCATATCCTGCTGCATCAACCAGACCCTGACCAGCCAATGGGTTTCCTAGGACATTATATGGCTTCGGGCAAACAAAAACCACTAGGGGTGGAATATGAATTCATGGGAAAACAAAAACAAGGAGAACTGTTTCCCCTGGAATTCGCAGTGAGTGCCACCAACCACATGGGAGCAGATATAGAAGGAGCAGAAATCTTTACGGTAGTGTTACATGATTTAACCGAACACAAACGCTGGGCTGAAGAAAAAATAAAACTGGAGGGAGAACTGCACCAGGCTCAAAAACTCGAAACCATTGGGACGTTAGCCGGAGGCATTGCCCATGATTTCAACAATATTCTCACCCCATTAATCGGGTATACGGAAATGGCAATAGAAGATATCCCTGAGGACAACCCGGTGCATAAGTATTTAAAAAACATCTTGAGTTCTTCCTACCGGGCCAAAGAGCTGGTGAAACAAATTCTTACCTTCAGCCGCAAAAGCGAACAGATGTTTGAAATGGTTGATATTTACAGCGTCATTAAAAACACCATATCGTTACTGAGGGCATCGACACCGTCATCCATTGTGTTTGATTTGGACCTGAATCCTGACTCGGGAACGGTATTCGGTGATCGCACTCAATTGGGACAGGTGCTGATCAATCTCTGTACCAATGCAGCCCATGCCATGCAGCCGGAGGGCGGCACCCTTTATATCGCACTGGACTGCGTTGTAATCGACGAAAAAACAGCCAAACAACACCCCAAACTAAAACAGGATACCTATGCCGTGCTCCGGGTTACAGATACTGGCAAGGGTATGGACCGGGAAACCCTGACGCATATCTTCGAGCCTTTTTTCACCACCAAAGACGTGGGAGAAGGAACAGGCCTGGGCCTCTCAGTGGTTCACGGCATCGTGGATAGACATGGAGGGGCTGTCATGGTGGACAGCCAGCCGGGAAAAGGAACTACCATAAAGGTTTATTTTCCCTCTATGCCAGCAAAAGACATAGAGGAAATCATCCAACTTGAGAAAAAGAAGAGCAAGAGAGAGAAGAAAGGAGATATTCTACTGGTGGACGATGAAGAAATGATTGTGAACATGTATAAAGAGTGGCTGGAGCGTGTGGGATACAGCGTAACCGCAGAAACCAGCAGTTTAAAGACACTTGAAATTTTCCGCGAACGGGCAGAATCCTTTGATATCGTTATTGCCGACTATACCATGCCGGGATTATCCGGTCTCCAACTGGCTGAAGAAATACTGGCGATACGGCCTGACATACCATTTATTCTTTATACGGGAAATATTAGCGATGTGAGCGCCAACACACTTAAACAATCGGGTATCAAAAAACTCCTCATCAAACCGGTAAACATTACCACCCTCAACCGCTCCATCCAGGAATTATTGGAACCTGTTAAATTGTAAATGCCTTCGCGGTTACCTTAATTCCTTCAGTCCCAGTTCTTCAATGGTTTTTGGCGTGGGTTTCCCGGTGTCCCGGTCCCAGCCGATCTCCTGCCAGTAGTCTCGCATCATTTTTTCCAGGTCAAAGGAGCGTCCCTTGTTCGGCCCTTTGGTCTGCGGTGGGTCTCCGATTGACCTGGGATTGGCTTTAAGTGAGATGGGATCAATATTGTGTTTTATATTGAATAGCTGTTTAAGGGTCTGAATTCTGCGGCCCACTTCCATATACTCTTCAGGGCTTCGGTTCCAGCCGGTGGCTGCATTCATCCATGCAAATATGGGGACCCGGTGCACACCGATAAGCGCACCGAAAAGGCATAGTCCCGCACCGTTGAAGAACTGGCTGAAACAGCTGTTGGCAGCAGCACATATAGCCTTTTTCCTGTCAGCTACAAACTTACTTTTGACCGATATCAGTGGTTTAACCCTGGGTAGTCTTTTGAGCTTTTTCCAGAGGGCGAAGAGTTCATAATACTGCTGGGCGCCAAAGACATGCCTGCCCGGTACAGGTTCTACACTGGCATGAAGACCATAACCCGGGTCATTGCGGGGATCATGCATGGGAAGCTCCTGTCCACCCGCTGTTATGGCAAAGGCACTGCTTCCCTTTCCTATTTTTTCCGCTGCCTTGTTTACCCCATCGGCAAGGATATCGCCGATCCCCTCACGTTTAACCATTAACTCCACCAGGGCAACAATCCCTTCCGTATTCCCCCATGTCAGGTCGATACCACCCGCATCTTCCCGGGTTATGATTCCCTGTTCAAAACACTCCATGGCAAAAGCGACCACTGCTCCGGCAGATATGGTATCCATTCCCGCACGATTAAGTAATTCATTGATATAAAAAATACTGTCCAGGTCCGTATTCAGGAGGAGGCCACCAAAGGCAATGGTAGTTTCATATTCCGGTTTATGGGTTTCTTTCCATTCTCCTTTGATTTCAATTTCACTTCGACCGCCGCAACCCATGGGACAGGAGTAGCAGTGGTATTTCTTTTTCACCCGTGCCATCACCCTGTCCGGACTCATATGATTGGACAGCTTTGCGGGATAGTCTTTACTGGTTCCTTTCCAGTTCTGAATGGGCGAATCTCCCAGTTCCACGTAATACTGGTTCAGGCTTGGGGTTCCCCACTTCTCAAACGCAGAAGCAAATAACTTTCCAGGCATAAGCGGTGCGAACTTCATTTTCCCCAGCAGCCACCCAAATAAAAGAAGCATCTTTCCACCAGGCAATGGTAATCCCCGTGACCGTTTCCTGCACATTTTGCTCAGTCTCTTCATCTCTGCGCGGTCTGTCGCACCAATGGATTGGGTCCCTTCCAGTACCACTGCCTTCAGCCGCTTTGCACCCATAACCGCCCCCAGCCCGGAACGGGCTGCGATGCGCCCTTTGTCATTACAAATACCGGAAATTAAAGACAATTTTTCCCCGGCGGTTCCAATGCAAGCCACTGCTGGCCGCTTCTTCCCCTGGCGCCTGGATATAAGAATCTCCTCCGTATGAATGGCATCTTTTCCCCAGAGATCATCTGCCGGAAGAATTTGTGCACCTTTATCGCCGATATGAAGATATACAGGTGTCTTACTGGTGCCTGAAATCAATATCCCGTCATAACCGCACTGTTTGATGGCGGGGGACAAATTGCCGCCGCAATTGGCTTCTCCCCATGTACCGGTCAGGGGGGATTTGGCCGCCACCATCCATCTGCCGGTAAAAAGACTGCCGGTTCCGGTGAGCAGCCCGGACATGAATGCCAGTATATTGTCCGGTCCCAATGGATCAGCGCCTGCAGGTATTCTTTCATACAATAACCTGGCCGCAAGTCCGATGCCGGAAAGATAATCATAGTAAGTATCCTCCGGCACATGTTCTTCAACACAGCGTCCCTCAGTCAGGTCAACAGAAAGAATCTTACCGGTATACCCCTTCATACTGGTCATTTGGTTCTTACTTCCTACTTCCTACTTCTTACTTCCTACTTGCTCTTATGCTGGTTAAACCATTCGATGATGTGCAGTATTTTGGAGATATGATGGCTGGGCCGGACCCGGATACCGTGGGGTTCACCCGGGACACGCACAAATACGGATTCCACACCCAGCAGCTTTAACGCTCTATAATACTGCTCGGATTCGGATATAGGAGTTCTCCAGTCCTCTTCACCGCAGAGTACCATGGTGGGTGTTTTGACATTCTTAACCACTGATAAGAGACTGCGTTTTTCATACTGATCGGCATAGTCCCACGGCATACCGGGAAACCAGTATTTCACCCCAATAAAAGGAATATCAGAATTAAGCGTCCAACTGTACCAATTAATCACCGGGTAAGCGGTCACAGCAGCGCAAAAGCGGGTGGTTCTGCCGATCATCCAACAGGTCAGGACACCTCCACCGCTGCCGCCGGTAACAAAAAGATTATCCGTATCGATGTATCCCTTTTCAATAATCGCATCCACCCCGGAATTGAGATCGTAAAAATCATCACCGGGATACGCATGGTGGATCAGGTTGGCGAATTCTTCCCCGTAACTGGTACTGCCCCGGGGATTGGTGTACAATACCACGTAGCCGCTCGCTGCTATTAGTTGTTTTTCAATATCGAAACGGTTGCCATAATTGGCAAAGGGTCCACCGTGAATTGTCAATATTAACGGGTATTTTTTGGCAGGATCAAACTGCGGCGGCTTGATGATCCACCCCTGGATTTTACGCCCATCCAGGGAAGAGGAATACCAGATTTCCTCGACTTCTCCCAGTTGTTTATGCCCAAGAACATCCTGGTTCACAGCGGTCAACACCCTCACGTTGGGATTGGCAAATGTTCCCACTGCTATCTCAGAGGGGATTTGGGGAGCCGTGATGGTGAGGACAAAACCACCATTGGCAGCAACACTATAAGACCCACGCCCACGGACGTCACCGGTCAGGGTTTTGACTTTGCCACTCAACGAAGTATAAGCCAATTTTGTGTTGCCTTTATGATCATAGAGAAAAAAGATGCCTTTACTTTTACCGTCCCAACGTAAACGGGAGACACTGTGGTCAAAATCTTTCATTACCACACGAGAGCCGCTGCCGTCCAGGTTCATGACGTATAACTGCCTTAACTGGAACCCCTGGTATTTGTCATCAAAACCAATATAAGCAATATATTTCCCATTGGGAGAAACGGCTGGAGAACTATCCGGCCCCCTGCGGTTAGTGAGGGCCTTAATCGTTCCATCTGCAACTGAAAATCGATAGATTTCCGTATCCCTGAATTCAATCTCATGGTCTTTCCTGCGGTTGGCAGATAGTATAATATATTTGCTGTCCGGTGTCCAGGCAAGGGGGCCGCTGTGATTAAAATCACCGCCGGACAACTGTCTGGGTGTACCACCCTCAGCAGGCATGATAAACAGGTGTGAGTAACGCTCACCATAGGAATACCCGCTCCGATTAAAACGAAAATTCAACCGGTCGATTACTTTAGCCGGTTTTGCCCACTCAGCACCTTTGGGAGGCTTTGGCATTTCAATGATGGTCCTGGGTTTTGACGGGACATTAGCTGTAAAAGCAATCCATTTTCCATCCGGGGACCATGTCAGCGAACCCGGTGAGTGCAGCAAGTTCGAAAGCACCACGGTCTGACCTGTATCCATCCAGCGTTTATAGACCTGGGCCGAACCATCCTTGTTGGAAACATAAATGAGCTGCCTGCCGTCCGCATACCAACGGGGAGACGAATCTTTGAATTTACCGCTGGTTAAACGCCGGTGCCCGGTACCGTCAAAATTGATAATCCAGATATTGGAATACCGTTTGTCTGTCATAATATCGACAAACTGGCGAACGTAAACGATTTGTTTTCCATCCGGGGAAATTTGCGGGTCTGATACATCCTCGAGGTTAAAAATATCCTCAACAGTAAGGCAATTTGGTTTTGGTAATGGCTTTTCATTTCCCTGCGCAGCAGCGCCCGGGGAAACCAACCCCAAAAACAAAATTACCACAAAACAGTATACGTATACGTATACGTACACCGCTGTTATTCGTTTAAAAATAGAAACATTTCCTTTCATAAAACTCCTCCTTCATTTGTCTGCAACGTAACACTTATATTCATAAAAATTTTGGTTTTCATATTTTTGATATTTCCTGGTGTCATATGCCATTTTATAGGAAATCCAATTATATTGCAATAGGTGTTGGGTAATTCTTTTAATTGGGTTTTAAGGTAACAGGCAAAAATGTCGGCAAGAATGTCATTGAGCTGATTACTGACGATTTTTCTTCCTGAAAAGCAGCGTGGTGTATTCTTCAAGATACCTTGCCTTTAACAGGTCAAATCCTCTTTTAATAAACGCAGTCTTCAAGTCATAGGTGTCTTCATATAAAATACCGGAAAGCAGCAAATAACCCCCGGGCTCCAGGCGTGTTGAGATATCGTTAACCAGTTTCAGGAGAATATCCCCATAAAGATTGGACATAATAACATCGAAATCATCATCATCCACTATTTCCAGTTCACCTTCTAAAGGAACTATTTTCTTTTCCACCTTATTCAATTTAATATTTTTCACTGTGGCTTTTATGGCATTGGCATCCGGGTCAACAGCGATAACATGCCGTGCACCCATCCTGGCAGCAGCAATGGAAAGGATACCAGTACCGCAGCCCAGGTCCAGCACCTTTGCATCCGGGATAATGGGAATATTTTCCAGTTCTTCCAGGCAACTGAATGTAGTCTCATGTTCCCCGGAACCAAAGGCCCTGCCTGATCCCAGTATAATGGCTATCCGTTCACCATCTTCAATGGTCTCATTCGATCGAAACACTTCAAACTGCTTCCCAATTTTGAAACTCACAGCCAATAACTCCACTAATAACGTTATCTTAAATTATCTCACAAAACCATCCTAAACAAAAGTTTTTGCGGGGGTCCAGGGGGCAGTTTTTTCAAAAAGAGCCCCCTGGCCGTCGGAGACAAAAAATTTATTAAAGGGGCTTTGTGTACCTTTGTGTAACTTCGTGGCTAAAATTTTGCTTTCGATACATAAACCGGTCTCCCCTACTCTCTGGACAACGAACCCTGGCATTAATATTCTTTTTTGCTGCTTCTCTGGCAAACTTTACCCCGGTGTATTCATCACTTTGGGAAACCAGGGGAAAAACCAATTTAGGCCGAAGTTTTTCCACTGCATACCGAATTCCTTTTTCAAATTCCTTTTGCTGCTCCTGTGTCATGGTACTGCCGCTGCCGGGAATAGGCAGAAAAGCAATATCAATATTAGATGCCTGCTCCTTAATAAGAAAATCAATCTCAGCGGTATAGGCTTCCCACAAATCTTTCTGCCAGTAGCCATGACTGTCAGCATAAAAAATCACCAATCCATCCACTTTTACCAGGAAACCCAACCGATTGCCACCGGCAGTGGAGTTGATAGTGACAATTTCCATGCCGTTAACGTGCTTTTTTTCCCGTGCTCCCATGTAAATATATCGAGTACCTTTCCCGGCCTGTCCACTAGTAATATAAATGATATCTTTGATAGAACTGCCCAACTCAAACAGGAGCCTTGACCTACCGGGATGTAAAATCTCACGGGTAATAAAGACCTTCACATGCTGGTCTTTGATTTCCAATGGATCCAGTTGTCCGTTGGCCAGCATCGGTTTGGAGGGTTGTTTTCCCAGTAGTAATTGTATTGGCTGGTAATCGAATATAAGAAAATGGTGTTTTGTTTTTACTGCCCAGCCATGACCGCCCAGGTACCATAATACTGCCTCGCTCTCCTGCATTTCTTTAGCCAATATTTCTTCATTACCCGGCTGTGCTCCCCTGGCTTTGAACAGTTGAGCCAGGCTGTGGTGCCCGTTTTGGGCAGCCAATTGCATCGGCGTAAACCCGTCAATATCCCTGGCATCGATGTTTATCCCTTTATTAATCAACAGCCATGCGATTTCTTTATTTCCTATTAAAGCTGCCAGGTGCAGCGGCGTCCGTCCGTCTTCATCCCTGGTATCCACCAGTTGAGGGTATTTTTGTAACAGCTCTTTGAGTTTTTCTATTTTACCGGTTTGAATGGCTGTATGCAGAGGTTTTAACAGGGGGAGAACCTCTCTTTGCCTCTCCTCTATGGCCAGGTCCAGGGGTGTTTTCCCCACCTGGTCTTTTGCATCCAATCTTGCGCCCCCGGCAACCAGCAGCCGGGCAATTTCCTTCCGGCCGCTGTAAGCCGCGTCGTGCAGCGGGGTCAAGCCGTTGGGGCCTTTTCGATTGATATCCGCGCCATTGGCAATCAATATTCGGGCAATTTCCGTACGACCCAACATCACCGCCCACTTCAAAGGGGTATATTCGATATTATCCGTCATATTCACCCGCGCCCCACGGGCCAGCAGCCACTCCACCACATTCCGCTTCCCCTCTTCCACTGCCTTATGCAGCAGCGTCGAACCTTGGTTATTTCTCGAATTTAACAACTTCGGATTCTTTTCCACCAATGTTCTTACCCGCCTGAGAGCTTCATCCATCTGTTTTTTGTCATAGGCTTCCTTTTTCGGCTTGTTCCTATCGATGGCGATTCTCATCTGCTTGATCACCTGCTGCGATGCCTGCTTAAAATCCTCCAGTTTTGCTCTCTGTCTCTGTTTCATCCACTCTTTCTGGTGCTCTTCAATCTCCAATGAATCAATCGCGGTTATGCGCCTGTTCATGTTCAAAACCGCATTTTCAAAACACTGGATAGAATCGGAAAAATCCCTGAGAAACGACCAGTTTTGGCCTTTAAGTTTAATCATGCCAAGATAGTAAAGAGGATAGCAGCGGGAGTACTCGCGGTCATACAGTGTTATCAAAAAATCTTTCTCTGCCTCTTCCATCTTTCCCTGGTTATAATAGAGAAGACCGGAAAGAAAATGCACCTCACCGGAATGAGGAAGCAGTGATTTGGCACGATCCACCAATTCCCTGGCCTTGACAGGGTCTTCCATATAGTACCAATTAAAGGCTTTATAATAAGTGGCCTCACCGTGGTACATATCCTGCTTTTGCAGCATAAAGTCCAACACGTCATTGGATTCTTCATACTTTTGCAGGTAATGCAAAGAAACCCCTTTGCCAAATAGTGCCACGGGATTCAAGCAGTCCAGGTCCAGGGTCTCCTGGTAATAGCGGAGAGCGGTTTCATAATCCTGGATGGTAAAAAAATAGATGTTACCGATGCCGTTAATGGCGTTGGTATAATCCGGGATCAGTTCCAGGGTCCTCCGGTAATAGTTGGCCGCCTGTTTCAGTTTATTTTTAGTAAACAACTTATTGCCTTTAAACACAAGGAACTCCGCAAACTGTGGATACCGCTCTTCTACTTCCTTTTCGCGATTGAGGGTGGTTTTATAATTAAAATAGATAAACAACGGGTTCAGGGAATATTTCTCCACCAACTCAAGAATCCGGTGTTTCTTTAACAATGCGATCATTTCTTCATCGTAAGCTTTCAGGTTATAGGTATAGTAGTTTAAACAGTGGAGGTAAAGATAGGTATCCAACGGGGAGTTCTCAAGATCGAACTGCGTCACATCTACTTGTTTTTTTTCCTTTGCAGCCACTCGCACGTTGTTTTTTCGAATCACCGGGATGCAACGGTAGTGTTGAACAATATCAAAGAGGTACTGCTGCTTTTGGTTCTGGGGGAAATATCCCAGGGAGTCAATCTTCTTATAGACAGTGGGATTAATGATCTTTTCTTGTTTCTGCCGTATGGCAATGAGGCAAAGGGTTAAAAACCGTTTGTCTCTCAGTTCCGGTGTTTTTTTCATTTCATAAGCTTTACTATAAAACTCTTCTGCCTTTCGCCAGCCGTAGAGGTGTAATTTGGAAAAATAGGCATCTCCTTGATGGATCAGTTCTTGATATTTTTCCCGGGGAAATACCGGCTGCACTTGTTCCGGTTGTTTAATGGTTGTTTTTTTGGCTGTGCAGTTGATGAGTGAAAAGACAACACAAAAAAGTATGATGGATTTATTTAACAAATTCTTACACATATGGCCTCCTTAGGTTTTATACTCTTTTTCCAATGATTTGGTTAAAGATTTTTTAAAAATAATTATACACCAATTTCTCTTGATAACCAAGAGAAAAAAAGTACCAGTCAATCATGACTATATCATGGAAAAAAATTAATATCCGTTATATGGAGTTCCCATTTTTCCTCTTTATTCTCAAGCAACTGGTATATCTTGCCATTTTTGATATCTAAGGGAAAAAGATCGCGGATGTTTCGCTCCCGGATGGGTAGGTATACTTTCTTGTAACGTTTTCCTTCAATATCCGTGAATATTGATTCACTCATTCCAGGTTTTCGATTGAAGGTAACGATGATAATTTTTCCCCGGTCAAAAAATAATCTGCGAAACAAGGGAAAATAGTCATTAAACCTGACCAGGTGGCGGTACATTTCATAGGAAAATTTAAACCGGGGGTCTGTCCGGTAAAACTCATGGTACCTGGTTTTATGAGCGTCGGTTATCCTGGCAGGCTTCACCTTAAGAGCGATCTTTTTTAATGGGTTTCCCTGGTGATCGAAAACGTGTAAGCTGTTATCGTCACCACTGATAATGATTTTCTCCTGCCAGGTGTAGATTTTGTCAAAATAGTCAATCCCTATGGGAACCACATCAATATACTGGTTGTTTTGATGGAAATGTATAAACCGGTAAACCTGTTTTATTTTATTCATTTTAGCATCATACAGGTTTACAGCGATGAAATTGGTTTTATTTTCTATTTCGAAGTTAAAACCTGTAAAGTAGTTGCCCACAGGCTTGAAGCGTCCGATGGTGGCTTTGCTTCTCATTTCTTTTTTAAATTCACCCTTCAATGAGAAAAAAGAGAGTTTTCCTATACTATTAATCATCAGTTGGTTGGGATATATCACCAGACGTAAGCTGCTGCGGACGGGCGTAGGAAAGGGCAAAAATTCACCCGGACCTTCCCCTTGCTTGCCAAATTTCTTCTCCAATTTGAAATCCGGTAACGAATAAATAAATACCTCGATCCCCTGGGTCACATAAATGTGCCGGTTTGCCACTTGCAGGTTTTCCGGGTTGATTAATTCATGCAGTACCACTTTTTTTTCACCCTTTAATCCTTCAGGAGTGAAGACAACTAAAATCAACACCATAACAGTCAAAATTAAATTTTTTTTCATGTTACAAATTACCTCCTATAAATTTTTAACTACACGAAATATAATATGGTGTAGAGTGGTTTGCAATGACGAAAAAGTGGAATTTTTCAAAATACCACTTTTGTGGTATTACCATTGTTGCGACAGGCATGTATTTACTTTAAGCAAATATTTTGATATAAAAGGGGAGATGAAAGTTCCTGGTGAGTTTATTGTTTTGCTAACATTGAGTATAGCGGTTGCTGCTGTTATGGTGGTGGCAGCTTATCGCTTGTATCATCGTTACCGATTCCCTTATTTGTTGTCATACCTCTTACTAATCATTACCTGGTTTGCTTTTGGCATACTGGGTATGGTCTATTCGGTTCTTGCACCCCAGGTGGTTCCGTCAGGCGCTTATGATTCCATCTCCCTGCTTAATTTCTTTCATCTCATTCCCCTTGTGTTTCTAATGCTGTACTTTTTTACCGGTTTTGTAGTTGGGTTGGTGGAGAAGTCATTGCCCCGCGTCTTTAAATTGGGATTTGGCATTTTTGTTTTTATTTTCTTTACCCTATTGGCATTTAAAGTTTCTCATATACTATCCCAACCCGGGCTTCATTCGCTGTCATCCTTTTACCTCCCTTTTCCTATTATCCGTATTATTAAGGGTTTGTTTATTTATGGTTCACTGGTTTATTTATTCTTTAATTTAAAAAATTTGGACAGTACATTTAAAGGCAAAACACTCAAAATCATTGGTATCACCTTTGCTGTGGGCTATACATTTTCTGAAATTTGTATGATAGGTTTGCTGCCGATATACGATCTTTTTGTGGCCACGTTAATTACAACTATTGTATTCTTTGGTCTCCAGGTGATTGTATTTTTTAATTTAAGAAGATTTTTAAATCGATATTATTCGGCCCGTCCTCTGGAACAGACAATTACCAACGGCCTTGAGTCTTTTTTTACAAAATACGGAATTTCGAAGCGAGAGGGAGAGCTAATTCAACTAATCCTCAAAGGTCACAGCAACCGCGAGATTGAAGAGGCGCTGTTTATCTCCTTAGAGACGGTAAAGAAGCATATCTATAATATCTATAAAAAAACCGGGGTCAAGAATCGGCTCCAGTTAAACTATTTGGTCCAAAACTACACCAACCAGGATACCTGAAAACTTTCTGCACGCGCTTGCCGAAAGGACACCATTAACCTTTGAGGTAAAGTAGCCACCACTCTTCAGTCTTAATTATACCTTTGTGCCTTCGTGATGAAAAACAGCTTAACTCTTATTTGCTGGAAAATAGGAACGGAACTTGTAAATTTGTAGATTTTATAATATATTGAACCCGGTATATATAAAAAATGAAAAAAGGTGACAGATGCTTGAAGAAACAATTTTGAAACAAGTCGATGATCAAAAACGACAAATAGTGAATACACTCTGTGAATTGATTGCCATTCCCACGGCCAACCCACCGGGGCGTTCTTATAGGCAGTGTATTCAATATCTCTCAACGATGTTACAAGCATGGGAGATCGAACATCGTACCATTACCGTGCCATATAAAGACAATGATCGCTTTTCCATTATCGGGAGTTATGGTAAGGGAAACAAGGGGCTGCATTTTCACGGTCATTATGATGTAGTGCCTGCGGATTCCCCGGACCAATTTCAGCCCGAAGTCAAAAATGATAGTGTATACGGCCGGGGGAGTGCGGATATGAAAAGCGGTCTGGCAGCTATTCTTTTTGCCATTCATATCATCAAGGAAATGGGAATAAAACCGGAGGGAAAACTAACGTTTTCCATTGTCCCTGATGAAGAAACAGGGGGGAAATTAGGGACAGAACATCTATTTAAATCCGGATACTTACCACTACCATCAACATCGCTCCTGGGAATGGTGATGCCAGAGCCCACCAGCGGAAAGATCTGGAATGCCAGCAAAGGCGCATTAACCTGTCGTATCCGCATCAAAGGGAAATTTGCCCATGTGGGACTGGCGCATCAAGGCGAAAATGCCTTTGAATATATGGTGACACTGGCAAATGATTTCCTAAAATTAAAAAAAAAGATTGACACAAGAAAAACCAGACTGCCAATAGAGCCCCGTGAAGCCAATCGTTCCATCATGCTTATCGGGGGTGAAACCGGAAGTGGGGCCAACTTTAATACAGTCCCGGAAAATGCCTTTTTCACAATTGATAGACGGTTTAATCCTGAAGAAAAATTGGAAGAAGTCAAGCAAGAAATCAATCAAATCCTGGATGAACACCGGGAAAAGGGTATAAAATTAGAAACCGATGTCATCCAGGAAGCGGATTCATCAATGTCCGGTACGAAAACCCGGGTGGCTGAGGCATTACAACAATCCATTGCATATGTTACCGGAAAGGAGCCTGGTTTTATACTCTGCCCCGGGGTGTGTGAAACCCGGTTTTTCACCAGGGAGGGGGTTCCGGCATATGCATATGGACCGGGGTTATTGGAACATGCCCACAGTCCAAAGGAGTTTGTGGCTCTCAATTCTGTTCTTGATTGCACAAAAATTTATGCTCTTACTGCCTTAAAATTATTGACTTCAATGGTTACCTGATGCTAAAATCCTGCCATTTTCCGGCAGAATATTTTTTGTCACCGCAGAGAGTACAAAGGTCGCAGAGAATTCCCCACTCAACTTACTCACCCTACTCAACTCACTCACCTATCTTCACGCCAGGCAAAAAATCTCTTTAGAATAAAGTGCCAGGTAAATAATTTCATCTATAATATCTATAAAAAAACCGGGGTTAAGAATCGGCTCCAGTTAAACTATTTGGTCCAAAACTACACCAACCAGGATACCTGAAAATTTTCTGCGCGCGCGGTAGGGACAAGAAAATGCAACCTTCCCATGTTTCATTCCGTTTCTATATATGTGCAAGAACAAAAAAAAACATTTCGGAGGTTTTAACATGCGATTTAACAACAAGAAGAAAAAAACCATCTTCCCAACATTAATTTTTTTACTCATGATTTCATGGATTGTGTCGGCTGAGGACGAAATCATTGATTTGAAGTTTGGACAGTCTCCTGTTTCGAACTCGGATGCTTCCAGAACATTGCAGAGCCTGGTAAAAGTCCAGGGCACAGGCGGCCTTTGTCAAGACGGCCTTTATCTATTGACTCACTATGGCGAGCGTGAAGACATCTTTCAAAAAGAAAACCAGGAGTTGATTGACAATCCTGCCATCAATCAGACCTGGCGCTATTGCAGTATATTCTCTACAACCACTGAGAATTCTGTCATAATGGGTAGAAATTGGGATAATCAAAATGTGGGCTCCATAATCATCAGTCTCTATCAGCCCCCCAGGGGATACGCTTCGATTTCCTTTTCCAGGGCCATCGATTTGGGTTTTGGGTTAAACTTATACCTTGAGCGAATCAGATCCCTGCAAATAGGAAGCAGGCTGCTTTTGGCTCCTTTTTATGCAATGGATGGGATCAATGAACACGGTCTTGCAATAGCCATATCCGGTGTAAAGCAAACAACTCACAAACCAAAAAGCAATAAAGAATTGGTGTGCATCACCTTCCTAGTACGCAAAATTCTTGATCAAACGAAAAACATAAAAGAAGCTGTGAATCTGGTGGAAAAATTCATCCCCTTTGCTCTCGATAAAAACTCCTTAAATGCCCATCTTCTCATCGTTGATTCATCGGGCAAGTCAGTCATCCTGGAATATACTCAAGATCAATGGAGAAAAACATACGGGGATAAATCCTGGCAGGTACTAACCAATAAGCCCATATACAAGGTGTCGGATGCAATGCTAAGGGATAAATGCTGGCGTTATCGAAGTATATCCGAAACTCTTGAGAATACAAAGGGTAATGTGGACTGGAAAGACGGGATGAAAATCCTGCATGACGTAAAACAAAAAGGCCCAACCTGGTCTGTTATCTATTCCCCCCGGACAAAAGAACTATACTTCTCTGTTTATCAAAAGTGGAACATCATCTATCATTTGAAAGCACTCTAATCCAGAGAGCCGCCAAGGGGAAAGGGGACAGGCAAGAAGGACTTATTGATCAACAGCCAGGCAATTTCTTTATTTCCTATTAAAAAAAAAGGGCCAGTCAATCATGATGTTGGAATTGAAAGAACAATTAAGGTGTGATATAGTAATGGGCAACCAGGAGGAACGAATGCGAATAAAATTTTGTTTTATTATAACCGCCTTGATTTTCCTATTAATTCCTAATCTTATGCCAGCTCATGACCTGTGGTTGGTTCCTGAGAAATATATCATATCACCGGGACAGCCGGTGACAATATTTGCCAATACGGGGATGGACTTTCCCAAAAGCCTGAATGCGGTTTTACCGGGAAGAGTCAGCCGTTCCGTATTGGTAGGAAAATCCGGGGAGGAAACACTCACAGGATTAGCGGTGAAGGGCAAATCCTTAATTGCCGGTTGTACTATTAAAAATCCGGGCACATATGTTGCCGCAATCTCTATCCATCCGAAAGAAATTAAACTCAAAGCGAAAGAGTTTAATGAATATCTGCTGCATGATGGTCTATCCGCTGTTTACAAACTGAGGGAAAAAGAGGGAATCCTCGATAAAGATGCTGTCGAGTACTATTCCAAATATGCAAAGACCATTATCCAGTCAGGTGATACCCAGGACGATACACCCACACGACCGCTTCATCTGCCGATTGAAATTGTACCGGCAGTCAATCCATACAAACTGAAGCGCGGCGACAGTCTGAAAGTTGCGGTACTCTTTAAAGGAAAACCGCTGCCCGGAGCAGAATTAGCCTGGAGTTTCCCGGGTATGGGTGAAAAATTTGCAGGTACAACAAAAACAGGTAATAATGGAAATGCCAATATCCCCCTTACCAGGAGCGGTCCCTACGTTATCCGGCTAACTCACATGGAATGGGTGAAGAAAAAAACACATGAATGGGAAAGTTTCTGGGCGTCATTAACCTTTGAGGTAAAGTAGCCACCACTCTTCAGTGAGGGTAAAAAATGGTTACTTGATTCTAAAATCCTGCCATTATCTGGGAGAATATTTTTTATCACCGCTTTCTTTGAAAACTCCCTGGGAATTTTTTATTTTTTTGCCTGGCGACTTTTCAACTTGATAAATAGGTACGTTTATGGGTATAATAACGTTCACATGAAGACATTTGAACAGAGATTAAACTAAAAAATGGAGGTAATTTGTGAATGTAAAATTTAACATCTATATAGTTATCTTTCTTCTGGCACTCCTTTTTTCGGTCTTTCTTTTCCTTGCTTGCGGACAACATTCAGGTTTGACGAATAAAACCAATTCCATTGATGAGTATTTGATGAAGCTGGAAGCACATGGTTTCTCTGGTAGTGTTCTCGTGGCCCAGAATGGAAATATTTTGTTGCAAAAGGGATATGGACTTGCAAACGTCCAAACCAGTGAGAAATTTTCTGAAGAAACGCAATTTCCCATAGCCTCTATTACAAAATCTATTACAGCCACAGCAATTCTTCTCCTGGAAAAAAAAGGCAAACTTAAAACAACCGATCATATTGGACAGTTCTTTAAAGATGTTCCCAATGATAAGAAGGAGATTACCATTCACCATCTATTAAGTCATACGTCAGGTTTGGTGAGAGATGTACAAAGAACCTCCAGAGATAAACTGCTCAGGTTAATCCTTGATTCAAAATTGATTCACCCGGTTGGGAAGCAGTTTGCTTATTCCAATGCAGGTTATCAACTCCTGGGTCTGCTGATTGAAAAAATTACCGGAGATTTATATGAACAATTTATTTTAAAACGTGTATTTCAGCCTTTAAATCTTACCTGTTCCTTTGAGAATGATTCTTCTGTCTGGAGACAAATCCCCATGGCTTTTGACGAATCTCAAAATTATACGATTTTTAAAAAGAATTACCGGGCAGAAAACAAAATCGGGCAGGGAGGGATCGTTTGCAGTATCACTGATTTATATAAATGGTTTTTTTCTCTTCTTAACGGAGATATCATAGACAACCAACACCTGGCCAAAGCATTTTCACCACAAGTAATGATAAAAAACCAGGGTAACTACACCGGCTATGGTTATGGTTTTTATTTGAATTTTGCGGATCCTGAAGACAGAGTGATTATCCATGGAGGTGATATTTTCGGCTATCATTCGGAGTTGCAGTGGTATAAAGACAGTGATAGGGTGATTATCTTGTTTTCCAATAAGGAACTTTACGGATTGGGTGTTCACAAGCGCATCATTGTCAGTAACATCAATAAATTGTTGAATGGTAAAAAGATAATTCAACCGGAAGAATTTGAAACTTTATCATCTGATGAGAAACTCCCATATGTGGGTGACTACAAAATAGATGAAAATAATTTGTTTCATGTCTGGCATGAAAATAACCATCTAATGATCGGTGCTGAAGGTCAAGAGGCGATTAATCTTATAGCGGTTCACAATCAAGATCAAAAGGAGTATATAAATCAAAAGAATAGATTAACACAACAAATAGTAACAGCTTTGACCACAGGTCAGGAGAAAATTTTGAAAGATATTTTATCCAAGTCTGAATATGATTTTTTTGTTTCATATTGGGTAGACGTGTTGGAAAATTCTAAGAAAAAGTACGGCAAATTGAGAAAGGTTATTGTTAAAGGGGCCAATTCTTATCCCTGGCAGGAAAAATATATCCGCTGCTATGCTTATTATTTTTTTGAAAATAAAACAGTGGATATCAGCTACGTCTGGGATCAAAATACCCTAAGGGAAACCCTGGAGGAAAGCGGTGTTCAATACCCGGTTGTTATGCGTCTGGTAAAACATTCTGAAAATGTTTATTCAGTATTTGATCTGGTAACATCTAAAGGGCAATTAATTAGGTTTGATGACCAAAAACTTAGTATTAAGGTAAAAGGTAATCCCATCCTTGCCATTAAATATTAATTATTTTTTAAGGAAAGTTTTGCTGCCTAATGTTCCTTCGCCTGAAGCCGGCATCTTACCGGAATGAGAAATGCCATCTCCACTATCTTCATACTGGGGCGTTTCCGATTGGGTATCTTTTGATCTTGCATAATTAAAAGCTTCTACCATAGATACTTTTTTGTCATTGTTGGCGTCGGCATTCACTGTTTTACCGTTTGGGTCGGCCCCGTTTATTGCGCAGGTGAAATAGTAGGAGAATTCATCATAGTTGCCGGAATTCATACTGTAAGAAGGCTCGGATTCAGCAGCAGCCGATATTATTACCATGTTATTCCTATTCTGCCCGATTTCCCGAATTAAACCTCCGCTGAAACACTGTTCCATTACAATAACCATTTTCTTGAATTTTATATTGGCAAACATATTACCAAGATCATCATCAAAAATCGAACCGCCCCAACTGCACAACTCTTCATCCCAGGAGACTTGATCATTTTTGTCGCCATCGTTATTAAGGTCCATATTGTATTTTTTTTCAACAATGTTATCTGCTGCGCCTTCATCTGCATTGGCATCGAATCGGCCCCCCAGCTTATAATACATTGTTCCCAAATACAGCAACCCTGCATTGCAGAAACCTCCACCGTGGTTAGTGGTAAATATGAATATAAAATCTTTTCCGGTTGCATCCTCTCTTAATAAATTGAAAACGGCTTCAAGATTGGTTTGTGTTGCCGAATAATGTACGGGCATTTGGTTGTCAAGTCCCTTCCCGTCTGCATAGAGAACAGCGATGTTATTCTTGCTAAACCCGTTTTTATTGATCAAGGCGCTGTACATAAATTTCAAGTCATTCCAGTAGCGAATACGATTGCTGCTTTTGTCTATTCCTCCGCTAAAAAGTATTGCGTACCTGCGAGGGTCACGAAATTCAGGCATTCTCTTAAATGAGATTCGTTCAGGGTGGTATTTATAAATTCGTTCTATGAATTCAAACGTAAAAACCGTTATTACCACATAGTCACCTATATTTTTTACATTTGCATCATCAACCGCATTTACCTCTCCTGTTATTCTTAATTTTGCTCCCCCATATTGTTTCGGGTCAATTTCTTTGGCCTGATTACCGGTTAAGAGAATGTATTGATCTTTTGGCATGGGCATATTGGCAAGAACTATTTTAATATCAGTGACCAACATGGGAAGCGGATCACGGACAAAAATTCCTTCAATAGTGACGGTTTTACCAACATACTTTTCCCAGCCGGGTCTTTTCAGGTCGCTGATCTTCAAAATCCCGGGTCCAGGTTCGCCAGAGCAGTGTTCTTCGGCCTCTTCGCGAGTGGCGAAAAAGCGGCCCCCTCTTTCCTCACACTCCCGGGCCGAAGCTGGAAAAACTTCCCTATTAAGGCAGCACCAGCCATGTTCGTGAGGTTTTTCTCGACAGTGTTCTTCTGCTTCTTCACGGGTAGGGAAAAATTGTCCACCGCGTTCACGGCATTCTTCCGGTGCAGCAGGAAAAACTTTACCTTCATGACAGCACCAGCCGCGTTCAGGATGTTTTTCCCGGCAGTGTTCTTCTGCTTCTTCCCGAGTAGGGAAAAACTGACCGCCACGTTCACGGCATTCTTCCGGTGTAGAAGGGAAAACTTTACCTTCATGACAGCACCAGCCGCGTTCAGGATGTTTCTCCCGGCAGTGTTCTTCTGCTTCTTCCCGAGTAGGGAAAAACTGACCGCCGCGTTCACGGCATTCTTCCGGTGTAGAAGGGAAAACTTTACCTTCATGACAGCACCAGCCGCGTTCAACTTGAAATTCATGAGTTTTGGTTTCAACCCGGGCTGCAGTCACGCCATTAAAAGATAGAAGAAAGACAGCCAGCATCGTAATAAAAAGAAAAATCCTCGGATTTAATGTCCTTAACATTTTATAGTGCCTCCTTTTTTTATTTTTAAGACTGATAGGAAAACTAATTTTAATCATGGTTTTATATTATAGGAAATATACTACCATGTCAATAGATTTTACAGCAACTCTAATTAGAGCAATCAATTGGTGTATCATGGTCAGTTAATATCTTCCTGTTTAAAATTAGCCTCCCCCCAAATTTGTCTAATAAAAAGTTTTGCAGGGTCCAGGGGCGGTTTTTCAAAAGAGCCCCTGGTCGCCGAAGGCAAAAAAGTACTAAGGGAGAATGGTGCGAGAATGGTGCCAGGTAAATTATTTCTAACAAGATAGCACGAAAACAAATCCAAATTGCACAACCTTTGGGACAATTTCCCCAACCTTTGGGGTAAGCGCAAAAGGTACTTTTGCGCATGAATTAAAAGAATTTTCAAGTGGCTCTAATGATTTTCCACCTGGATTTGAATGTAATTCACCTGAAAAAGAACAAAAAACAGTTGCCGCAACATTAAAACTAGCTGCCGCAGCTTTAAATCCGGGTGAATTAGAAGAAAATCCACATGGCGGAAAGAAAAATCCACCTGACGCAAAAGGAAATCCATCTAGCACAAAAGAAAATACAAGCGCAAAATCTATTATTGCGCTTGCCTTCGACCATGAATTTAAAATAAAAAACCTAGTATCATCATCTATTGATCGGCTTTTTCAGTAATCACTCCGTTGCTCCGGGGTAAAAATTTTTGGAATGGTAACCCAATTTTTTCACTGATTGCTTTCTAAAAACGGGACAGCCAATTTTCTACAATTTTCTTTTATTGTTTGTAATTTGGAATTTCCCCCTTTGAGGGCAATAGGATTATTTACCTGGCACCTTCGACCCACCGCAGAGAGCACAGAGGTCCCAGAGAATTCCCCACTCAACTCACTCACCCTACTCACCTCACTCACCTATCTTCACGCCAGGCAAGAAATCTCATTCTTTGGCCTCCTGTTTTGACCTTTTGACGCACCGTCACCCTCCTATGCCCCCTTTCTCTCATTTCTTAACATCTTTAGTACATCTTCCAACATCGCTCTATTCTTTTCTTCTTCGGTTTCTATATTACTGCAAGAATGGTGCCAGGTAATTTATTTAATTAATAAAGCAGAGTCTGAAAAAGACCGGACTTCTAACGGATGAAGGAATCATGCTTCTTAAAAACACGTTTTTCCATTGGCAAAAAAACGGGCTGATATTTAGTATAAGCGTTCCCACACATATTGCACGCAATCCCAAACCTATTGCACGTAAGAATGGTGTCAGGTAATTTATTTACCAACCATCGAATGGCCATTTCCAACGACAGAATTATCACTTCTTACCACTGAATGATGAGTTTCACTTGCCGAAGGCTTGACAGGAGGCCCCTGTTTGGTTATTATCTTTTCCTGGAATACGTTCTAGCTTTAAATAACAGAAAGGTATCTAAAACATTTGCAGAAGGGCATACAGGAAGATGACAAATCATTTTTTGTTAGAGGCCATTTCAATTATCAACTTCATCGGTGCGCTTCACGGTATCATTCTTGCCATTATTATAGCAAAAGGCAAACGAGGAAACCGGCAGGCTAACCGTATTCTCTCGGTACTGATATTCCTGTTCTCCCTGGGAATGGCTGGTTCCGCGAACATGAAAAAAACAAAAAGGAGGTACACCATGTGTGAGAGATCAAAAAAATGTTTCACGGTACTGATGACGATTATCATTTTTATGATCATCACGGGGGGATACAAAACTGCATTTGCGGATGAAAACAAAAAATCCGGGACTATCAGGGGGAAATTACTGGACAAATATACGCGGCGCCCGCTGGCTGGAGCAGATGTCACCATACTTGGTACGACATTTATAACCGTTACCGATATAAAGGGAGAGTTTGCCTTCGAAGGTATTCCTGTGGGCACGTATTCCCTGAAATTTAGTTACCCGGAGATGATGCCCCAGGTGATGCCGGATATTATTGTGAAATCCAAACGAATTACTTTTGTCAGTGCGGATATCCAATTGAGCCCGTTGACCAATGAATCAGTGACCGTCACTGCGGGCTATTTCACCCATTCGCCGGAAGAACCGGCCAGCAGTATTGGTTTTTCTCATGAAGAGATTCGCCGGGCCCCTGGTTCGGCTGGCGATGTCAACCGGATCATTGCCAGTCTGCCCAGTATCGCCAAAGTAAGCGATCAAGCCAATAACCTGGTGGTGCGGGGCGGAAGCCCTTCAGAAAATCTCTTCATGATAGATAATATCGAAATCCCCAACATTAACCATTTTCCTTTCCAGGGGTCCTCCGGCGGGGCCATTTCCATCCTTAATGTGGATTTTATCCGGCATGTCAATTTTTATGCCGGCGGCTTTTCCGCCATCTATGGTGATAAACTCTCTTCTGTGATGGACTTAACATTTCGGGAAGGTAACCGTGAGAACATCGACGGCCAGTTCTCACTGGATATGGGCGGTGCAGGACTGGTGGTGGAAGGACCTTTTTTCAGTAAAAGAGGTTCCTGGATGTTTTCCGCACGGCGCAGTTACCTGGACTTGCTGGTGGATTTACTGGATGCCGGTGCAGCCGTGCGTTACAACGATTTCCAGGGTAAACTGGTATACGACTTTTCTTCCAAAAGTAATATAACCATCCTTGGTTTAATGGGGGCTGACAAAAGCACAGTGACCCGGGAGGATGCTGCAGACCTTGGTGAACCTTTTTTTGGCGATACCCGGAACCGGGAAAGCACAGTGGGGATCAATTGGTTTATTATGTGGAGCGATAAAGGATATTCCAACACGTCGCTTGCCCGTACGTTTCTCAAGTACGATAATGATTATTGGAAAACCACCACCAGCACAAGGTGGTTGGAGAATCTTTCTACTGAGGAGACCTGGCATTTACGAAATGTTAACCATTATAATATTGGTCCCGGTCATGATTTGCGTTTCGGTATTGAGTTTAAGAAACTCACCAGCAGGTACGATTATGTCACGGCTGCTTACACGGACCAACTGGGTAACCAGGTTCCTGGGGTCAGTAAACATATCTCAACGGATGCCGGTAAATACGCTGCTTTTGCTGAATATTCCCTGACTCCTTTTTCCCGGGTCACCCTTAACCTGGGAGTGCGTGCGGATTACTTTGACTACAACCGGCACCTGCTGGTTTCTCCCCGTGGGTCATTAACGTTCCGGGTTTCGGGGAAGACTTCCATCGGCGCATTAGCCGGTATTTACCGTCAGAATTTGCCATTGCTTCTCCTGTACCAGGCTAAAGCCAACCGGGAGGTGAATGATCCTTTGGCTTACCAGTACGCGGTCAATTTTATTCATTTATTGGGTGCCGATACCCGCTTAACCATTGAAGCTTACTATAAAACCTATCATCATTTTCCTATCGACCCGGTTCGGCCGTGTATTTGTTTGCTGGACAATGTGATTGGCGGGCTGCATTATGGGGACAGTGCCCTGGTGGACAGTGGTAAAGCGCGCTCCTACGGTATTGAATTCGTCCTGCAAAAGAAGCTGAAAGAGAAAGTATACGGTATGGTCAGTGGATCTTTGTTTCGTTCGCAATACCGGGACCTGGAAGGCAAGTGGCGAAACCGGCTGTTTGACAACCGGTACATCTTTTCCATGCAAGGTGGATACAAAGCGAACAAACAATGGGAATTCAGTGCCCGTTGGATTATCGCAGGTGGGCTTCCCTATACACCCTTTGATATAGAGGCATCGTATGCTGAAAACACCGGGATTTTCGATACAGAGAGGATCAATACCCAACGACTGCCTGCTTATCACTCCCTCAATCTTCGAATGGACAAACGTTTTTATTTCAGCGGTTCCAATTTAACCATCTACATCAGTGTCTGGAACGCTTATAATCGCCAAAACGTTGCCAGTTATTTCTGGAACGAAATCGAAAACAAACCCGATTACTCGTATCAATTCAGCATTCTACCCGTACTGGGCGTGGAATACGAATTTTGATCTATTTTTTAAGTTTTAGGGGACAGGCAAATTCCCTCAATCCGGCACTATCTTCCCGGCGACAGTTGATGAATACGCCGGCCATCATCAGATGCCCCAGATCTCGATGCGGCCCGCTAGTCGGTTCACCGCAAACAAGGAGGAATCCGGTGACCACGCAACTCTCGGCGTGTATCTTCCCCCGAACACGAAGTCCAACACCTCGGGGGACTCGTACATCGGTTCCAAGGTGGCGGCATCTCCCACCACCAGTCGTTGCCCCGAAGAGATCGCCGCCAACAGCTTCCCGTCGGGGCAGAACGACACGACGGCGACGTGGGTTCTCATCCCGTGGCGAACCGGCTCGAACCACGTCGCATTTGCTAGCAGCTCCCATGAACGAAGATCGTACAGTCCGATCTGACCGTCTTCGCCGGCGCATGCCACGACGTCCCTGGTCGGGCTTGGTTCGGCGCAGTAGATGTTGGAGAAGGGAGCACCGCCTGACACTGCGCCCGTCTCATCGGCGATTTGCTTCTGATTCGGCCAGATCCCATTTTGGATCACACTCCAAACCTCCAGGTTCGGGAGCCGGAGAACACAGACAAACGACTTTAACCCGTAGACGAGTAGTGCCTCCCCTCCCGCGATGAAGTGAGCACCCGAGTCGTAGTCCATGAGGGGCGGAGTGAGCAGCGGCAAGGTCCAGTGATGAATCTCCCCTGTCGCGGGGCGGTAGACCCAGGCCGCCTCTCCGCCACAGCACGCCATCGCCTCACCGGTTGGCGACCATGAAATCGTGGTGATAATCCGGCCGCTGCGTGCCTGTATCCGGCGCAGCAGGCTCCGAGGTTTGTACAGTGCGATTCGGTCCGCAATCAGCGACCCATTGGGATCCCAAATTGACAATTGGCCGCGGTCGGAACCCAATGCCAGCCAGCCATCTCGTGAGAAACCAACGGCTTGCCACGATGCTGGCGAGTCGAGGACGGTGCCCGTTTGCCAGTCCCGGGTCCCTACCAGCGCGGCACCGCTGTTGGTGGCAACGGCCAGCCATTCACCATTCGGGTGAAATGCGATCCCCTGGGCGTCTTCGGTGTTGACCACTAAGGTCTTGATTCGACGGAGTGCCGTGAGCCCGCCCCGGGCAGACATGCGTCGTCGGGTCTGCTGATACGCCTCGATCGCCGACGCTTTGGGTTGCGACGCGTAGCGCACGTTACCGAGGAAAATCTCCTGACGCATGATCGGGTGCTTGCGTTTATTGATTTTGAAGCGACCCATGCGATCGAGGTACTGCACGGGATCCAGCACAGCGTCTAGCAACTGATCCGGCAGGCGCATGACCCTGGCGGCAGTGGTCTCTCTTGGCGAGACCGAGAAGACCTCACGGGTAACCCATCGGGGGAGACCGGCTCGCAGAAAGCTTTTGATTCGCTCTTCCAGGCACACCGTGGCTGTGGGTACCTGGAGCACAAGTCGAAAACCGCTGAAACGATCATTGCGTACCGTGTAGGCCTTGTCTATTCTGGAGCACTGGGACACTTTCGTCCAACCGTGAGCGGCGAGCTCGGCCAGGATCAAATCGGCATGCGTCTGATATGCCTGCTGCTGCTGTTGCCATTCGCGCAGCACAGGAAGATCGCTGACGAAAGGCGATGAAGTAGGGAGAGGAAACATTTTGTTGACCATCTGGCCGGCCGCTATAGCCGAGCGAAGTTTGTGAACAGACCGGGTGTCCACCAGAGCGGCAATGTCATTGGGAAGCCCGACCCGGGCAGGTAAGCTCGCCTGACCGGTAAGCACGATGTGCATGCGCTTCTTGCCCCGCAGCGCAGTTCGGATCTCGGAACGGAGCTGATCGTCGGAGCGGTCGAGGCGCCGTACCCCGCTCGCCACCGGCTCCAAGAAGCCGGGTCCGATGACCACCACGACGTCCGTGGCGCGAGCGAGAGCGCTCGAGATTTGCGATCGATAGTCACGACCCGGTTGCTCACTCCCGATGTCGAAGAAGACACTCTCGCGTCCCAATCGGTGGATGAGTGCCCGTGTTAGAGCGTCTGCCCAATAGACGGAGTCATCTCGCCGATAAGCGACGAAAACCAATTGCTGCTCGCCACGGCACTCGTCCACGTTTGGGGATCTCATGGAAGGAGGCAGTACTGGTGTTGCCAAAATCCGGGCGATCAATCCGGGAAGCTCTTGCTCCGACTCGATCATGAGCGCCTCTGAATAGGCCAGGTCTTGGAGGCCGGCGGGGAGATGGGTCGGCATGCGGGCGCCGTCAATAAGCAGCGGGACAATGGGTTTGCCCTGGGCAAGCGCTTCGTTGAGCAGTCCCTTCATCATCGAAGCGCTGTGCCGGGTAAATGGGAGAAAGTTTCGGCCTATGACGACAAGCACGACGTCCGCCTCGTCCAGCCTGGCGACCAGGCGATGCCGTCTCTTGAGCTCATGCTCAATGCTTAGACGCCATTCCACAGCATCCGGAGGTACCGGGACTACGAAAACCATGCATCCTTTCACGATTCCTCTCTTACCGTTCAGGCCTTCGCCGAGGTGAGTCTTCCGCAACTCCTTTCAGCTCGTTTCCTCATACTACTTCTGCATGTCTTCGCTGCGTAAACGCCGGACTGATAGGAAAGTTGTTTTTTCCTTCATACATTTTTTCCTTTCCAGGTAGCAAAGACTCGTTTCAAAGTCTTTTTGTTTTTCATGAGGTAGTATTCTAATTGAAATCGAATGAGAATTCAACAATTGAATGCATGTTTTTTTATTTTTTTTAGTTTATTCTAAGATATCAGAAAAACGGGACAGACAAATTTTTTTCTATTTATCATTTATAATTCCCTTCCTTCTTTGGCCTCCTGTTTTGACGTTTTGACGCACCGTCACCCTCCTGGATGAACAGGTTACCTGGTCTATCGCGTTTTTGATTTATCCGGAGAATATACGTTATGCTGCTATTGCAAAGACCAAAGTGGAAATGAATCCGCACATATAGAAAGAGAAATTAAAGTAAATCAATGACGTTCAACATTTCCTTCCGATTTCGTTGAAGAAATAAAATACCTGACTCCATACTTTAAAGCCGTATCTCTGTTAAAGCTTTATATATCCACACCGAAGCTTTTTAGGTCAGTGCCGAAGCTTTATACAGCCACAATACAGTTTTACACATTCATGCCGGTTTCAACAGGAATTTTCGTGATTCTATTGATATAATTTGATATTTCATTTAAAATATACATGGAAGGCACAATGAAATTTTTAACAGGCTCATTTTTTAAAAAGTACCTGCTTCCCGGGTTTGTTTTTCAATCGGTTGTTATTGCTGGAGGTTATGGAACGGGCCGTGAATTAGTCGAGTATTTTCTTAGTTACGGGCCTTTAGGTGGACTTTTGGGAATGCTTTTGACAACAGCCATGTGGGCAATATTATTAGCTGTAACGTTTGAATTCTCGCGGAAATTTCACGCATATGATTATCGGACATTTTTCAATAAACTGCTGGGCCCCTTTTGGTTTATTTTTGAAATTCTTTATTTTATTTTGTTGTTTATTGTATTGGCAGTCATCGGTTCAGCAGCCGGAGTTATAATCAGGGATAATTTTGGCATTCCCTACATCATTGGGGTAATGATCATGTTAGCCGCAATCGGGTTTTTAACTTTTAAAGGGAGTAATATGATTGAAAAATTCCTTTCCAGTTGGTCGATTCTGCTTTACATTCTTTACGGGCTTTTTCTTATTGCTGCTCTTCTTAAATTCGGTCCCCGGATCCAGGAAAATTTTTCCAACGGAGTTATGCTTTCAAGATGGTCTTTAGGAGGGTTCAAATATGCACTTTACAATTTGGGAGTTATTCCTGTTATCCTGTTTTGTCTCAACCACATAGAAACCAGGAAAGAAGCTGTGTCCGCAGGTTTGATTGGGGGTTTGATTGGTATTATGCCGGGTTTTCTTTTTTACATTGCCGTTGTCAGTTATTATCCCGCTGTATTGGGCCAGGAGATTCCTGCCGTATTTATCCTGCAAAAAATTGGATCGCCTTTGTTACTAATCTCTTTCCAGGTTATTCTTTTCGGTACTTTAATCGAAACAGGCACAGGTCTTATTCATGCTTTCAACCAAAGAATACAATCCGCACTGCGGGCCAAAGGAAAAGAGCTTCCTCAATGGCAAAGGCCCCTTGTAGCTGCAGTCCTTCTTTTGATAGGTCTGGGTATTTCAACGTTTGGTTTGATTGATTTGATTGCAAAAGGGTACGGAACCATTAGCTGGGGTTTCTTTGTCGTTTTTGTCATCCCGATTATAAGCCTAGGCATTTATAAAATAATACACCGCAAGAATCCCGGCAAGTTAAAAAATAAAAAGGAGAGTGAATATGAAGCACAAAATAATGAAAAGACGACATTTCATTAAAGCAGGGCTTGGAACAACCGGTAGGTATTGGATGAATATTTAGCGCTTAAAGCCTTTAAAGCCAAAGCGGAAAAGGAGGGCAAGCTAGCAGGTGTAGAGGAGGAAATCGCCAGGAAGTTCGGGAAATTACTCAGTTATACCGATGAAACCATTGATAAAATGCTGAGTAAACAACTGAAAAACCATTGATAATAAAAATTTTTTATATACAGTTTAAACCGGCTTCACTTCCAATATGGAAAAAGCGATAACAGTAGGAATGACCCGCTATTGCTTTGAAATAAACCTTTTTCGGTCTTTCTTACAGATGATTTGGGTAACGCTGCGGCCTGAACCGATCGCAGGGGGGAGGCCACCGCCCGGTTCCACCCACTGGCCGATCATGTAGAAGTTTTTAAGACCGGGCAATTCTTTTTTTATTTTATACATCAGGGCCCCGGGTCCGGGAAGCCATCCCTCGTAACTCCCCCTCCAGTTGTTGGTATACCGGAAGAAGGTTGCCGGGGTTGCCACGTCGATCACTTCGACATTCTTTTTGATATCGCCTATTTTTTCTTCAAGCAGATCTATTACCCTGTCGGCTATTCTTTGTTTTTCTTTTTTGTATTTATCCCTGTCATTTTCCCTGAGATTCATCCAATACTCATGGCCGTATGATTCAAACATGACAATGACGCAGGTCTTCCCCTTTTCTGCAAGAGTGGGATCGAAATTATATATGGTTGTATTGAGTGTGGTGTGTGCCGTGGTATCATCCACCAGGATGGGTTCATTGATCTGGTAGACCACTTGATGGGGCAGGTGGTCAAGGTTCCTGGAGATACCCAGTGAAACATACAAAAGAGAGGGAAAGGGGGTCAATAATTTATCCTTCCCCTGGTAACGGTTTTCGATCTTTTTATCGGTATATTTTCCCTGGAGCATTTGGTAGATTGTATAATAGCCGTCTGCCGCGGAAATTACGATATCTGCCCGGTGCTTTTCGCCCTTTTCCAGTTCTACTCCCTTTGCCGTGTTGTTTTCAACAGTGATCCCGGTTACCTTTGAGTTGTAGTGTATGGTACCGCCCAGGTCCGTGTATTTTTTCTCGAACATCCTGGCAAAAGGCAGGGAACCTCCGATGGGATAACCCGCGGTCTTTTTACTTGACCATACAAGTGCCATCAGCAGACCCAGGAAAGCGAAGTTGTTGAAAAGTTTGTTGTAAGTGAAGGTCTCCCTGAGCAGCGGGTTCTTGCATTTTTCACCAATTTCAAGCACTGATACCTTTCCATATTTGGAAAGGGTTCCCATAAAAGGCAGCATTTTGAATATCATTTTTATCTTATCCCAGGGATTCATCACTTCTGGGGCTTTATCAATGGGCATTTCGAATTTTTCCAGTTTTTCTATCGCTTTGATGAACGTTTTAATGAATGCTGCATCTTCAGGTGCCTTTTCCATGAGTTCCTTTTCCAGTTTCGGGATGTCGGTATAAAGGTTCAGCACTTTCCCGTCTAATGAAACGAACTGGAACTGTTTGTCGGGATTCATGAATTCCAGGGATTTCATATCGATCAATTCATTCCACAGGTTATAAAAAGGATCGGAAGGTGAGGAACCGGCAAGCCAGTGAATACAGCCGTCGAATGTATATCCCTTCCTCATCCATGCCGTGCATAAACCGCCCGGGGTGTCGTGAAGTTCAAATATCTCAGTATCATAACCGTTCATCTGCAGGTAACATCCTGCGCATAATCCGGAAATCCCGGCACCGATAATGATTACTTTTTTCTTTTCCATATTAAACTCCTTTTTGTTGTTTCCTCTCCTGTTGAAAGTTTTTGTATAGCATAATGGAGAAAAAAAATCAAATGTATTTCCACCCTATCAACCCGGAGGGGCATTCTTACTGGATCAGGTTGATCTCAGCCCTGGATTCGGTTGTCAGGGGAATGGTCATCCCCTGGGCGCTGACTTCAACTGAGCCTTCTGAAGTACTATTGGCTTTCATACTGACAAAAATACCTTTTTTGTAAGCAAAGTACCAGGTAGTGGTCCCTTTTACGTTTCCTTTAAAGGTAAATTCAGCTCCCATTTGCTTTCCTTTGCCGTCAAAGGTACCTGTTATCTTGGACTCAATTTTGACACATTCTAATCCATTTACGGTTTCCAATCCTTGCAGGGTATTGACATTTTCTGTAATCACGTGGATATCGACGCTGCCGGCTTTTTCTGTGAAATCCTCTTTGGTTGTCCAGGTATCACCGATTTTTACAGGTTTGCCGGCAAGGTCGGGGAAGATTCTTTTAAATGAGGATTCAATGTTGTGTTTCTCCGATGGACCTGTCTGGTATTGTAGTGCTTCGGTCCCGGAAAATCCCCCTTCTTTACCCAGAGGAGAGAGAGTCATATCGAAACTTTTCCCGATTATGGCACTCAAGTCAGGAGTAATATCACCTGCCATACCACCGGTGGTATTTATCTTCATGTTTTCTACAGTAATCCCCAGCAGAAGATTTTTCTCCTTAAGTCCTTTAAATTGCACAGAGAATTGACTGCCGGATTTGGTTGTTGTTACCATGGTCTGGCCCATCATATCTAACTTCTGGCTTTCCTGGGAAGAAGTTTGGTACTTGAATATTTGATCTTCTCCCATCCGGTAGGTCAAGTTCAGACCCGAGGTGGGGTCTCCCCAAATATTCCTTTTTACGGCACATCCGACCAATAAAGCGATGGTTAGAATGGCCAACACGATTAATAACCGGGTTTGTAAAGCTTGTTTACGAATCATTTTTTGCCTCCTATAATTTGTAGTTTGTAATGATTATTTTTTTCATTCACTTGTTAATACGTATAAATATAAAAAAAGTTTTCGCTGTTTCTTCTTTTTCTGCTTGCCAACTGCCGACAAACTTCGTGTTACTTTGTGTACCTTTGTGGCCTCTGTGGCTAATTTTTCCAATTTCGAGAAAAATCATTGTATAATTTTTTGATTCATGATATAAGAGTATTGTTTAATAAACACAAATGATGCTCAAACTGGTATGGAACAAACCAAGATGTTTATTCCTTTCCTATTTTGAAAAAAAAGTGGCATTCGAGACAGGCACGAAAAATAAAAAAAAAATTATTCAAATTTATCAAGGTTTTGGTAAAACTTTTTTGCCTGTTTTTACGTATATTCTAGATCAATTAACATGATTAAGGAGGATATGAAAATGAAAAAGATATTGTTAATTGTCCTGGCAGCCATCACTGTGTATCATCTCAGCGGGGAACAAATCGGCACACTAACCGAAGTGCTGAATCCCGAACAATTGGTGGTGGCTGGCGATAGGTGTTATATTATGGAAGGCCCAACCATTTTTATTTACTTATTAAAAGACTTTAGGTTAATAAAAAAATTTGGGAAAAAAGGAGAAGGTCCTGGTGAAATAGCCCAGATTCCTTTCATAACCAATGGTCTCACGGCCTTCGATAATAAAATATTAGTGGATGGAACCAATAAAATCATCATCTTCACCAGGGACGGCACCATGGAAAAGGAAATCAGAAAAAAAGGCCGGCTTTCTAATGTGTTACCGGTGGGAGACGGATTTGTCGCTACCACGCTTAAAGCCGGTGAAGATAAAAAAGCCTATGTTACCATCACCCTGATTGATGCCCAAATGAATGCCTCCAAAGAACTTTATAAACAACTCCTACCCCAACAGGGAAGAAATATCCGGATGCTGCCCGATACCGTCAATGTAGCTGTATATGAGAATAAAATCTATGTAGAAGAAAGTGCCAAAGGCTTTATCATTGAAGTGTTTGACAGTAAAGGAAATGCGTTGTATAAAATCCAAAAAAAAGGAATCCCTTTAAAGGTAACAGAAAAAGACAAAGAGGTGCTGCTCCAGGAGTTTAAGAATGATAAACTGGTTCAATTCCAGATGAAACAGGCAGGTGGATGGGATGAATACAAAAGACTCCTGGATTTCCATTATCCCGATAACTTTCCCCCCATCCGGGATATATTGGTTATAGACGGAAAAATATATGTGCGCACCTATATAACTCAAAAGGGCAAAGAGAAATATCACATCCTTGATTTGAAAGGCAAAGACCTCAAAACCGTTTTTTTACCTAAACCCATCCTGGCCTCACTGATTACCCGGATATTGAGTCGAACGGTTCGTTTTTTCCATATTGCTAATGAGAAGTATTACTACCTGGTTGAGAATGAAGAAGAAGAGGAATGGGAGTTACATGGCGTACCAGTTCACTAATCCGATTTCTGGCCTGTCTCCTTTTCCCACCTTTTCTTGTTTGGTTTCAGTCGATCTCCGGGTATAGAAGGGCGTTGAGGAGAAATTTATATGTCCCGTGAGATTGAGCCCGGTGTTGACAACGAAAACCAATAAGTATGATATGCCCCTTCTTGTATCTGAAATCCACCAGCGCAGGCTTACGGGCAATCAGGTCTTCTCCCAACAGCCAACCGCTTAAAAGAATCTTTTCCTTCGGATAACTGGCAACCACTTTTCGGTCCCACTCACCCGAAGGTACCCAGGTACTGAAAGCCGGACTTCGAGAAAACATTACTGCCGCCTGTTTGGGCATCCCATACCCAATAGGGGTCTTATTATCAACGTTTACCTTTAAAAGAGATGTGGGACAGAAAAATTTACTGCGGTCAACCCTTTCCAGGATATTCCTGGCCGGCATTTTAAATTCCTTTAAAGCCAATCTACTCGCATTGTTCATGCACACGAGAATCCCACCGCGGGCAACAAAATCCTTTAAGGCCTCTACCCCTTCTTTCTCGATGCCCCCTTTATAAGGCGGCGGCATTTCCGTAAAACGCCTGGCCCAACGGGAAGTGGGGTCCGGTTTTCCCGATTTGATGATCTCCGGGCTTTCATCGGCAAACACAATAACATCATATTTTTTTCGCAGGTCTACTTTCTTTTTCTTCGTGCCTTTGAAGTCTTTATTATGAAGGGTGGTATAAGGTATACCCGAATCGTCAAACACAAACCGGGTCCATCCTTCATCCATGGAGGACCTCCATGATTGATAAAGCCCGACGCGAAATCTTTTTAAAGGAGCTTTAGGTATACCGGCGGCCTCTTTAAGCTCATAAGCAGTAAGATGCCATTTTTTTAACAAACCGGGAAGTTTTTTTTGCACCTGCGGCGTGTTTTTTATAATAAAACTGCCAGCACAGGCATGAAAACCATCTCCTTTGATACAATCCCCGGAGCGGTAAATTTCCGCTTTATCCTGCAATAGAGGAAAAACCACTGAAAAGGAAGCATTATTCCTGGAATCGAGGATAATATAAGCTGCATCTTCTTTTGGTGGAGTTATCGCCGGATACGGCACTTTCTCCAGTTTCTCCAGGGCCGCTTTAAAAGGTTTTTCAATAGGGTCACAGACCACTCCCATTTGCAGCGGTAAGGTCCATCCGGCATTGTCATAGGGGGGGATGGGATCATCACCGGGGCTTTCACGCAGGTCCGGGTACTTCTGTCTCTCCAGCAGCGCCTGGGCATAAGGCCGGTAAGGCTGGGACATCAGCACAACAAACGAACCGGCGGGATATAATTTGCCGTCGGCCGCGAAATCTTCTTTGGCCCGGTGGATTTCAATACCGCCCAGCATAAGAATATCCAGCATTTTGAGGGCAGTGGGGTAATCGCGCTGATCGTTGGGGATAATAAAGGCAAAGGGTTGTCCTTCAGCCCTTTTTTCAATGGAGTCCTTACACATCCGGTAAAAATTATAGAGGAAGTCTTCTTTGTGAAGGTAAGCGGTTTTTACCAGGCTCATCGAAAGTATCAATTCGTAGTCCACCAGGTTTCTTAGTCTCCACCAGCCCCCGGGCCAGGGGTCCGGGAATTGAATACGTTTTTCAATGTAGGATCCCCGGATTTCAGTGGGATCGATGTAAATAGGGGTCGCGGTTTTCACCGATGCCATTTCGCTTAAAAGCCCGATGGAGTTATGCAGCCAGGCGGTATCGTCACAGGCGCCGATCCACCACCCGGTAAACGTTCTTCCATAAACAACACCCTTATAACCGTGCTGCTGCAAATCGTAGGCCATGTTTGTCCCGCACAGGGCGATACCCCGCCAGACCAGCGGATGAATCGTGGGAACCGGCGGGTCCATAAAAGGCGGTAAAAAAAGACGGGCGCTGGTGGAACCCATCTGGTGTTCATCGATATGCACCTGCGGTATCCAATCATGGTACAACACTTTAGTTACCGCTTTTGTCTCCGCAAGATTAAACATGAACCAATCACGGTTGTTGTCATGACCGGCATAATGATGATAAAGCCAGGGCATACGGCTGCCTTCATAAGGAGTTCCCAGGTTTTTTCGATACCACTCCGTTACCATTTGATGACCATCAGGATTGATAGTGGGTGCCAGGAGAACAATGACATTATCCAGTACTTTATCCGCGTTAAAGGGTGTTTCCCCGGTTACCAGTTTATAAGCGAACTCCATGGACATTTGCGCTGCGGCAATTTCGGTGGCGTGGAGACTGCAGGTGATCAGGACAATCACTTTACCTTCTTGTGCCAGCTTTTTAGCTTCTTCATCGGTTAATCCTCTTGCATCTCTCAGTCGTTTTGAGATGCTGCGATAGGTATCCAGCTTTGCCATGTTTTCTTCCGAAGTGATCACTGCCATGATCATGGGTTTGTTTAACGTTGTTTTACCAATTGTCAGCACGTTGATCTTACCTGATTCCTGGTCAAGTTTTTGAAAGTAAGCCTGGATTTGGTTGTAATCAGCCAGTTTACCATCAGCGCCTACTTCATGACCCAGGAATTTAGCAGGAGGGGTTTGAGCTGCGATTATCGATGATATTAAAAGTAATACCATGATATAGGATAAAACGAATATTCTTTTCATGTAATTCTCCTTTTTTGAATTAAGTTCATTTCTATCATTTATATAATCTTTTGTCAAGAAATAAACCATCTCCATCAGCAATTGTAATTTTAGCCACAAAGGCACGAAGACACAAAGGATTTATTTATAATAAAACCTTTTGTGTTACTTTGTGTCTTGGTGTCTTCGTGGCTTAACCGTTACCACTTGTTACTGGTGACCGGTCTCCACCACATCCACATTGACATTAAAAAATTGATATTTTTTATATTCAAAAACAGTTCCCACCTGCTCCAGGGCCTCTGATATAAGACGATCCCACACTCTCTTTACCTGGTCCCAATCCAGGAACGAACAGTTAATTTCAGTCCGGCTGGGAAACCGGATCCCTTTACGCTGCACTTCATACCAATGAACATCAGTGATCTTTAAGCGGTTTCTCTTTGCCCGGGCCAGTTGTTTGAGTTTTTTCACACCACCCAGGGAATTAGCGTCTAATTTAATTTTGTATACCGAACCATCCTCCCCATCGATCCACACCACACCGTAGTTGGAGTCTTTTATCATGACCCCTTCCTCTTTGGGTTCCACACCGACTTTATAGAAAGTGCGCCTGGCGATGGTCTCAGGACTCAACAAGCGGTAGCGGTATTTTGACTGATTCTCTTCTCCCAGCATACTGATGGGCATCAAAAAAGGATAACTTGAAAAGAAATTGGTTAAAATGGTTTCCTGGTCCTTTGCTTTCCCTGTTTCTATGCTCTCTTTTTCCAGGAGTTCTGTTGACGTGGGTCTCAACTTCCGGGTCTCATTCATCTTACCGTTGTCTTCCTTGATGATCTGGTAATCGTAAAGGTAGTTGTTTTCTCTTACCAGGCCTCCCTTGTACCAATGGCTGTCGATGACCGCTTCGGTACAGATAAAATAGAAGGTTGCCTTTTTCAATTTTTGACAATATCGGGCTGATTTTTTTAAAAGAGAATCCAATGTCCGTTTATGCTCGGCGCCTTTCATTTCTTCGAGAGCTTCGGTTACCAGCACCGGTTCTAATTGATACTTGCTTTCAGGGACAGCGATTTTTTGACTAACCCTGGCGGTTTGCCCGGTCTGCCGGTCATTGGCTTCTATAATTAGAGAGTAATCTCCACCGGAAGGAAAATTCAGGTTCATAGACACCCCCATTTCATCCTTAACAGGTTCAAGTATTTTTTTAAAGGTCCTGCGATCGCCGTTGGCATCGATGCTGGTGATTTTAACCTCGATATCGCCATATAGACGGGTGCCATCGAAAAATTGACGGTAATTTTTCAAGGTAAATTCAAGAAGTGGGTGATTATAGGAGAAAAGCTCAATAGCAATTTTATCCACTGGAGAAACAATCACCTGCCGGTGGTATTGGAGTTTAATCCCCGGCAGCTGGGTTTGGATGCGGATGTTACGGCGTTCATCTCCACCAGCGGCAGGAGCATAGGTTAAAACGTAAAAGACATCCTCCCGTTCTACCGCTTGAGCCAGGGATTCCGGCAAATTGTTGTCCTTGATAATGCCGCCGCCCGTGGCCTCGCTGATACTCCTGAATGCCCACTGCCAATCGGTATGAATCGCTGCATGTCTCAAGTAAGCGCTGTCCAGCTTTCCCAGGGATGTGGGGTTGGAAAGCAAAAGGTGGAAAGTGGCATTGGCTTCGATAAATGCCTGCTGGAAATTCCTGATGGTCTGAAGGCTCTGCTGGATTTGATTCGTGTTCGGTCCAATCTGTTCCAACCGATTCCGGAGACTGACAATTTGCAAAGCAGAGCCGCCCAGTCCCCGTATGCTGTTCACGTTCAGAAAGGGGAACCTGTCTTCCTGGTAAAATACAAAACCCCATTTCTCAATATCTATTTTCTTTAAGGAGGCGGCAATCGCATTGAGTTTCTCTTCTATCAGGGTAAGATTACCCTGTCCGGACTCCTGCCAGGCAATCTTAAACCTGGAGATCAACAGGTTTACATTTTGCGCCTGGAGATTCGGATTTTTACTGATTTCCTCTAAAAATTGCCGGACCAACCGTTCCAGGTCGCTGGTCAACCTTTGTTTTTCAGATCTTGCTTTTTCCACGAATTGGGCTAAAGCGGTATTAAATGATGCCAATACAGGTTCCACCTGGGAGCGGCGAGTAATGGGAAACACCCGGTTTCCAAACATCAGCAGCGCATAGTCCCCTTCCTTGTAGACCTGACGGAAAAAATAATCCAATGCGTTCTGAATTTTGGGGTCCGGCTCGGATACCCGGAAATAGAAGAAAAACAACCGTTTTTTCGCTTTTTGTGCTGCTGCTGTTTTTTCTTCAACCTGGGTTTTTGCAGTTTCATCTCCTGCATGCTCCCCCACTTTCCTGCGGACTTCCCGGAAACTGGTCAAAGGCATTGGTTTGCCATTTTCATAAAGAGTAAAATCCGTTTGCTGCAAGCCTGCTGCAGGCTGCCCATTCTTTAGTGCCCGCAGGATCAGGACAACATTGACCACCTCGACATATTCCCGGGTCTCCGGCTCCTTTTGTTGAGGCGATGTGGGCTGAGCTGTCAGCAATAGACCGCAGCAGAAGATGATTGTTGTTAATAAGCAAAAGAACTGTTTAAAATTAACTTTTCTACGTTTCATGGTTCCTCCTTTTATTTTAGTTTGAACGGTTACAGGTATTGGATAGCATAAATCAATAAAAAATTCAACTCTATTTTACAATTTGCCTCCGGCGGCCAGGGGGGCGCTTTTCGAGAAAACTGCCCCCCTGGACCCCCCGCAAAAGCTTTTCATTAATAAGCCTGGGGCATGGTGTGGATGGCATTGAACAGCAGTTTGAAGGTTCCATAGGTCTGAGCGCGGCTCTGAACCCTGAATCCAAACAATATCACCCGTCCCTTTTCAACCGGGATTTCAGCCAGCGCTGTTTTTCCCGCCAGTTTCTCCGGGCCGATAAGCCAACCACTCAGTAAAGGATTGTCCTCACCATAATACCCGATGGCTTTACTCTCCTGGATATGAAGAAGTAACCTGAAAGCAGGACTATTAGTCATGCGAATAGCTATTTTTTGCGGCAGTCCGTAAGCCAAAGGCTGCGCGGTGTCCAGTTCGATTTGCAGCAGCGAACCCGGGGCATAAAACTCTTTTCTATCTAAACCTTTCAACACATTAGCCGCCGGCACCCGTAGTTTTTCAATGGCAAAATTCG
>JABAOH010004098.1_pt1 | contig 52059 bp, 52 predicted proteins | sample 7062181 | NCBI WGS metagenome assembly JABAOH01 (sample SAMN14538630, study PRJNA623070) | marine sediment metagenome | biome: marine biome [ENVO:00000428]; feature: marine pelagic biome [ENVO:01000023]; material: deep marine sediment [ENVO:00002113]; isolation source: pool of 5 deep marine... | reverse complement strand
CCAACAGCCCGAGGGACTATTTCGGGATTTATCGGGTTACCGCGGCCTGGCAGGAGTCGGTGGTTACGTGGAGTAACCAGCCCGCGCACTTTACTACCGCGTACGCGAAAGTAAACGTTCCTGGTCCGGGCACTTACAAGTGGGACGTCAAAAAGCTCGTTGACGAGTGGGTGCAGGGTACGTACCCTAACTACGGCTTCATCCTCAAACGTGACAACGAGGCGGGCAGTTCGTGGCCTTATTTCTGCTCGAGCGACTACGCCACCGCGGCCTATCGCCCGAAGATCACGGTAGATTATGACCCGGTCGGCATCGCGCCGACGTCCTTCGGTAAGGTTAAGGCGGTTTTCAGGTAATTGCAGCCGCGAATTTCGAGCCGGCCCGCGAGGGCCGGCTTTTTTATATTTAATAACGCGCGGCTTCGCGGTGACGCTCACCATCGGCATCTTGGCGTCGACGTTCACGGCCATCGTCGTGACCAAGTCCATCTTCGACTACTTCACGGGCCGGCGGGTGAAGAGGTTGTATATAGGCTGAGCCCTCGCCGGCGCGACCGGCCCCGGCTAGTTTTTATTTTTTGGGGTTTGTTATTACTTGAACCGTCGGGATTTTTATCGTAAGTTATAATAATTAAAATATCAATAGCACTAACAAGGAGGTATTAATATGAAGGGCTTAACTGTCTTACTCGCGGTACTCTTAGCGGCGTCGGCGTTCGGCGCGACGCTTGTCCTCCAACCGGGCCCCGCGGACGGCAAGGACTCGATGATAAGCGCGACTAACCCGACCAGGAACTACGGTACTTGGCCAAACTTGATGGTTAACTACGGCCCGGCCTACGAGGTACGTGGCTTAGTCGAATTCGACTTAGGGGTGCTCTCGGGCGCGACCATCAACTCGGCCAAGTTCGACCTCTGGATTAGCAATCCTAATCAGACGAACTATAACTTCGGCGTCTACCGCGTTACGGCGACCTGGCAAGAGATGTCGGTAACGTGGAACAATCAGCCGGCGCATAATGCCGCGGCGTACGACGTGAAGATGATTTCGGGCGCGGTCGGCGGGCCGTACACCTGGGACGTCAAAAAGCTCGTACAAGAATGGGCGAGTAAAACGTACCCGAACTACGGCCTGATGGTAAAGCGCGTTAATATGCAAAATCCGACCAACTGGCCGTACTTCTGCTCGAGCGACCACTCGAACACTTCTTATCGTCCGAGGCTCACGGTGGATTATTCGGGCGTCGGAATTGCCCCCGCATCCTTCGGCGAGGTCAAGGCGCTTTTCAAATAGGAAACCTTACACGAACTCGAGCCGGCCCACGAGGGCCGGTTTTTTTTGTACGAGCATCTTATTTTTTTTTATTCTTTTTTTATCTCGCTCAAACCTGACAGATTCTGTCAGCCTTTTATATTATAAATATAAAAGAGAAATTAGGGAAAGGGGGCGCCTATGAATTAAAATAGGGAAGCGCTACGAGCAAGAACAGTACGAAAAAAATTCGATTAAACTAAGGGAGAAGCGAGATGTTACGTAAAATCTTATTTAGCGTAGGGGGCTTAGCTTTAGCCCTTGGCTATCTGGCCTGCCAGAGCGACGTAACAGAACCTAACGTTACCGAGCTCTCCGGTTTGGACGAAGAACGTCCACCCGGGATCTACGGTTGAGTATGGGACGCCGGCGAAGATCCGCAGGTTAGGATACCGGCAACCGTAGTGTGGATTACGAGTTACGGTGTAGTAATAGGTATCGTCAACACGCCAACCGGTCACTACGAGCTCGAAGAGGTGAACTGGGCCACATCACCGCCCGAGGGTGATGTACTCCAAGGTTACGCCTACGCGCCAGGGTACTACTTCGGGTATAGAGAGATCGAAGGGTATATCCCCGGTACAGTTTACGACCAACAATCGTTCCACCTCGACCCGGAATAGTAAGCGCGGCGAAAAGTCCGAAACCCCCGCCTCGAGCCGAGGCGGGGTTATGATATTAAATACCGCCGTACGCGGTACAGCTTAATTATTATATCCGAGGTCAAAGCATTTTATTGCTAAAAAGTTTACCGGAGGCGAGGCCGGCCGACGAGGGCCGGTTTTTTTTGTACGAGCTCTTTGGGCCGCGCATATTGATTTATTATTGTTGACGCCGCGGGCCGCGATTGTTAGTTTATGAGGTATTAAAAGGGTTAGTAAACTTCCCGCGCGTTGAAAAACCGGACTAATAGATACGTTTTGATGTACATTTCGGTCGCCGCGGCGGCAACGGCGGCGGCCGCGGCGTTGTACGTGGCCGCGGCTCGAGTCGCGGCAGTCGGCGCTATTTTTAACGTACTAGGCGACGACGCGCGGCCCTGGGTGTCGTTCTTCTACTCCCGCGCGGATATGGCGGGCGACCCGGGCTTGTGGCTCAAGAACGCGTTATGTTTCGCGGTCCCGGCGGTCCTGTGGGCCGCGGCCTTCGCCAGGCTGGTCCCGCGCGTCGCGCTCCGCGTCGCCGGCCTGATATCCCAGCGTTGGTTCGTTAATTTGGTTATTATTATATCGGTGGCGGGCGTCGCGTACGCCGCGGCGGCCGTCCTCGGCGACCGGGCGCTTGCCGCCGACGAGTCGACGCTGCTCTTCCAGAGCAAGATTTTCTGTCGGGGCAAACTGGCCGCGCCCGCGCCCCCCACCGAGCGTGACCTCGAGCACGCGTTCTTCCGCGCCGAGGGCGAACTCGTCCGCTACGGCCGGTGGTTCTCGCTCGAGCCGCCGCTCCACCCGGCGTTGCTTTGCCTGGGCGCGCGCGCGGGCTGGCCCAAGCTCTTGCCCGTAGCTGCGGCCGCGGTCATCCTGTTTGCGACGTACGCCGTAGGCCGGCGCGCGTCAGGCCCCTTCGGCGGCGCCATAGCCGCGATACTAGTCGCGACGTCGCCCTTTTTCCTCTTCACGCAGGGCTCTTACCTTTCGGAGGCGACGTTCCTCTGCTTCTTCGCGCTTGCCTTGTGGGCGGTTTTGAATTTAGGTGAGAGGCCGTCTCGCGGGACGGCCTTGGCGCTGGGCCTGGCCGCGGGGGGCGCTTTCCTCGTCCGCGAGTACGACGCGTTGTACCTCGCGCTTCCGCTCGGCTGGTTTTTATGGCGGCGGACGCGCGGGCGCGCCGGCGGCGGCTTAGTATGGTTCGTCGCGGCGCTGGCGCCCTTCGTCGCGGCCTGGTTATTATATAATTGGCGCCAGACCGGCAACTTCCTCCTGCCGCCGGCCTATTTTTCCGAGACGCCCCTGTTCGGCTTCGGCGAGGGTTATACGTTCTTAGACGCGCTCTCGTCGTACGCGCGAAACTTGTTCGTCTTATCCACGGACGGCTTCGGGTGGCCGCTGCTTTGCTTGCTCCCGGCGGTTGCGCGCCCGTTCCTTAAACCTCGGCCCGACGATCTCGAGAAGGCCCTGTACGCCGTCGCGGTTTTGACGGTCCTGGCGCGTTTGCCGGTGAGGGGCGCGGGCATCGCCTACGGCGCGACGTACTACTACCCGGCCTGGTTCTGCCTGGCCTTTATAACCGCGCGGTTTTTTGTTATACTTGCCGCGTTAGCACAAGAGCGGTTCAGGGGCGCGGGCGAAGGTTTGGCGGCGTTCGTCCTCGCGGCCGTCGTGGCGTTAAACGTTTTCGTTTACCTGCCGCGCGCGGCGGCGCGTTACGCGGGCCGGCCTTGGGGCAACGACTCCCTCTGGGCCGACGCGAGCGTCCGGCGGGCGTTGGCCGGCTTGGGCGTCTCCGACGGCGTCGTGATAATAAGGCCGCGGGATTGGTGTTTATCGTCGGTGCCCGGGTCGCCGTTCCTCGACGACCGGGTGGTGTTTGCGCGCGACAACGGCGTGCGGAACCGCGAGCTCGCAGAAATTTTCCGCGGGCGCGATTTTTACGTTATCGACTATCCCGAGTTCCGGCGCACGGGCGAAATAAGCGCGGTGGCCTTCGACGTAAAAAATTAAAAAGTCATAGGAGGTACGATGAGGACCGTAACGACTTTGACCCTGGTATCGGCAATGCTTGCCGCGGCCGTGCCCGCTTGGGCCGCGAAGACGATGCCGAAGTTTTATCTTCAAGACGTAGACGGCAAGAAGAGGGCCTTCGAGGATGTCGCCGCGCAATACGAGCTCGTCGCCTTCGTCTTCTGGGGGACGGGTTGCGCGCCGTGCAAAGAACAGTTGATCGAGACGAACAAACTCCTGGACGAATATAAAGGGCTCGGCCTCGTCGCCGTCTCGACCGACACCGCGCGTACGTCGTCTCAGGTCAAAAGTTATATCAAAGGACAAGGGTACGAATTCGAGACGCTCCTCGACGTCGACGGCGACTTGCAGAGAGGGCTGGGCATCCCGGGCATCCCGTATAGTTTGTTGGTCGCGTCGGACGGGGATATCGTCTGGGAACACAGCGGTTATCGTCGCGGCGACGAGCGCAAGATGAAGGAGGAGATCGATAAATTTTTCGCGGAACGCGAGAAGAAGCCGGCCCCGGACGAGGACGTCACCCAGGAGGGATAAATCTTGCAACGTGTAACCGTCGTCTTCTTATTGACGGCCGCGGCGGGTGCCGGCGCGGTCGGCATAACGGATTGGCTCCACGTCAACGGCACCAACAAGGCGGTTTATTTGCGCCAGCGGGAGGACGGCCACCGCTGGACGTGGGACATACTTCAGACCGAGCTCTGGGCGTGGCGCTTCGCGGTGGGGGTCGAGGCGGAGTTCGACCACCCGCGCAGGCCGGTTTACGAGAGGCAGTTCATCCCCGACCCCGAGGGTAACGAGCTCGTGCAGCGCTACGGCCGCTACCGCGACGACGTCTTCGACGTTCGCGCGGGGACGTACGATAAAACGTTGGGCAAAGGTTTGACCTTGCGTTCGTACGAGGACCGCGACTTCGGCGTGTACCAGCGGCTCGACGGCGCGCTTGGCGACGCGCGCGTGCCCGTCGGCGGGCGGGAGTGGGGCGACGTTACGGCGTTGTGGGGTCGAAACGCGCAGGAAAAAGAGATAGAGGAGGGAAAGCCGAAGCCGCAGAGGGACCTCGCCGCGGGCGGTCAATTGACGGTCCGGCCTTTCGATTTCGTTTACGTAACCGGCTCGGCGGCCCGCGCGGAAATAGAAAACGCGGGCACCAAAGAGATGGAGGAGAACAAACTTTACGCCGGCGGCCTGGGCGGCGGATGGCGTTATTTCGATATATACGGCGAGTACGCGACCCGCAGGAGTTACGATACGCAATTCAAGGAAGACGTGCGCGGCAGGGGCTTCTACGGCATATTGAGCGGGTACCTGCCGAGGTCGAGCGTCTCGGTCGAATATAAATTATACGACAACCTCGCCTACGCGTACAACAACCCGCCGCCGGTCTCGGTGGACCAATATATGATTACCGGCCCGACGAGCCCGACGCCGGGGGAGTGGGGTTACTTGGTCCAGGTATCCGCCAACCCGTTGCGGGAGGTGCGCTTGCGCGGCGGTTACAGTTACGCCGACGACCGGGTCGGCGAGCAGAAGGTAATAGGGGAAGAGGTCGAGCAATCTTTCGCGAAGCTGCGGTACGACTTCCCCTGGCCCGTCGTGATCGAAGGCGGGTACGAGTACTTGGGTAAGTTGAACATTATCGGCGAGGATAAGAGCGGCGACATCCGGAGGACGCCCTCCCTGATGGTGAGCTGGACGCCCTGGAACGACCACTCCTTCTCGGCCGACTTCGAACGGGAGAGGAGGACCGACTACACCGCCGGCGGCCGCACCTTCATCTACAACCGCGCGAACGCGGGTTATACCTATTCCTCCTGGCTCGGCCTGACGCTTAGCTACGAGGATACGGACCAGAAGACCCAAGAGAGCGTGAACCCTTGGGAGCCGCCCGGGGTTCCGCGCGTGTATCGATATAAGAACAATTGGCTCTGGGGCGAGGTTCGCATAACCTGGTACAGCAGCACGTTCCAGAATCACGTCTTCACGGTGGGTTACGGCTCGCGTCGGGGCGGCCGCGTTTGCTCGAGCGGCGTTTGCCAGCAGGAGGCGGCGTTCTCGGGCCTTAAGGTCGCGCTCGAGAGCTCGTTCTAGACAAGGCGGAGAGATGTGAAAGCTGCGTTGGCATATCTGACGGCCCTGAGTTTGGCGTTCGGCGCGGCGGCCTGCAAGCGGAGCATCGTGAAAGAGGCCGCGCCCGAGACGAACGCGCGCGAGGCGGCGCTCGTAAAGGCGCCGAACGTGGCCCGCATGTTTTACCCGGGCGACCGGCGCGAGTTGACGAAGGCCGTGAAGGGGCGGCTCGCGGAGGCGGAAGCGTCTTTGCCCGCGGCGAGCGTCGTCGCGATCGTGACGCCCCACGCCGGCTACGAGTTCTCGGGAGGCGTGGCCGCGACCGCTTTCCGCCAGCTCGAGGGACGCAGGCCGGCGACGGTGGTCCTGCTCGGGCCGAGCCATCACTGCGCCCGCCCGGCGATAGCCACGGCCTCCTACGACGGCTACGAGACGCCGCTGGGGGTGGCCGAAGTCGACCGCGAACTCGTGGCCGAGGTGGCGAGGCGTTGCCCGGACGTGAGCTATAGCGACGTACCCTACGCCGCGGAGCACTGCCTCGAGGTCCAGCTGCCTTTCGTCCAGACGCTCTTTCCCGGGGCGCGCGTCGCGCCGTTCATCTTCTGCCGCCACGACGGGGAGGCCGCGGAGCGGTTCGGGAAGGCCCTCGCCGAAGCCATCGCCGCGCGCGCCTCCGATACTATCATAGTCACGACGTGCGACCTGAGCCACTACCACCCGTACGACGAGGCCGTGAAGCTCGACCGGGCGTTCGTCGAAACCTTCCGGCGCTTCGACGTCGGCGAGTTGTACGCGGCCTTGGACGAGGGCACGTTTGAGATCGACGCGGTCGGCGCCGTGGCGGCGACGTTCTGGTGCGGCAAGGCTATGGGGGCGACGAGGGCGGTCGCGCTGGAGTATAAGAACTCGGGCGACGTGACCGGCGACGTGAGTCGCGGCGTCGTGGGGTACGTGGCCGCGGCCGTCGTAAGGTAGCGACGCGAAAGTGGCCGATAAAGAGGAGCGACGTATAGAGGGCGTGGCCGTCAAACCGCTTCGCGCCGTGCGGGACGCGCGCGGTTGGCTCGTCGAGATTTTGCGCGCCGACGACCCGCATTTCCGTAAGTTCGGCCAGGTTTATGTTACGGTCGCTCGCCCGGGCGTCGTGAAGGCGTGGCACTCGCACCGCGTACAGACGGACTACGTCGCGGTGGTTGCGGGGGAGGCGCGGATTGCGCTCTACGACGGCCGCGACGATTCGCGCACGCGGGGCAACGTCGTCGATTTGGTCGCGGGCGAGGAGAACGCGGTGCTCGTGATTATCCCGCCCGGCGTTTACCACGGCTTCCGGTCCACGCGCGACGCGCCGGCCTACCTCCTCAATATACCGACCGAACTTTACGACTACGACGACCCGGACGAGCTGCGCCGTCCCTACGACGACCCGGCGATACCGTACGACTGGGGCGAGGCGGACGCGGCGAGCGGCTAGTGTTTGAGCGTATTGCGGCCGCGGAAGAACGCTGAAATAAATTTAAATAAAATAGGTTTGATGATATGAAAGGCGTCATCACTGCGGGCGGGACCGGCTCGAGGCTCCAGCCCATAACGAAGATCACCAACAAGCACCTCTTGCCGCTCTACGACAAGCCGATGATATATTATCCGCTGACGACGCTCGTGCAGGCCGGCATCGAGGACATAATGGTGATAACGGGGGGCGAGTTCGCGGGCGACTTCCTGCGGCTTCTGGGGAACGGGGCCGAGTTCGGCCTCAAGCGCCTCCACTACGCGTACCAGGAGGGCTCGGGGGGCATCGCCGCGGCGCTCGCGCTCGCGGAGGACTTCGCGGACGGCGAGCCGGTGGCCGTCATCCTGGGCGATACCATAATCGAGGGGAACGTGAATCGTTCCGTCGCGGCGTTCGCGGAGGCAGGCCGGGGGGCGAAGATATTTTTAAAGAAAATCGACGAGCCGCGGCGGTTCGGCGTCGCCGTCGTCGACGGCGAGCGGGTGACGGGTGTGATAGAGAAGCCGGATGTTCCGCCGACGGACCTGGCCGTCATCGGCATCTACCTCTACGATGCCCGCGTCTTCGACGTAATCAAGGGATTGAAACCTTCCGCGCGAGGCGAGCTCGAGATAACCGACGTGAACAATACCTACATCGAATGGGGGGAGATGACGTACTCGATATTGCAGGGTTGGTGGACCGACGCCGGGACTTTCCCCTCGCTGTTGCGGGCGTCGAACCTCGTCGCCGAGACGGGTGCGAACAAGGACGAACCCGTCAACTGACGGCGCGTACGCCGATGTTTGCTAAGAAATCATACGGCATTCCGTTGTTGGTAGCTATCGCCGCGCTCGTGGCGGGCGGGTTATATTTGGCCTTAAATATTAAGACGGTCAGAATAACGCCGGACCTCAGTTGCCGCGTCACGTTCGGTAAGATGTCGAGGGGCGAAGCGGAAAGAGTTTTAGCCTTCGCGGACCGCGAGCTGATGCCCGCGCACAAGTATCCCTTCGCGCGCGACGCCTACCGCGCGGTGGCCGAGTATCACCGGGGGGAGTGCCGCGACGAGGCGCTCCTGGGCGTGGCCCGGGCCTACCTCGCGGAGGGCAAACACGCGGAGGCTCGTCGTTGGCTTGCGCGGCTTATAGCGGAGTATCCCCGCGGTTCGATTGTCGGGGGGCGTAGGTTGGACGAGGTTCTCGGACGGGAGCTCGAGGCGACGCTCGCCAAGCCTCCTCTCGATTACGTCTGGGCCGTCGAGTGTCTCGCGCTGTTAAACGAGGGCGAGAGTGCCGACGCGCCCCGGTGGCGGCAGCGGTTCAAAGACATCGTCGAGACGCCCTTCGACCTCTCCGCGGTTTACGGCCACAAGAAGGAGTTGGCTTACGTCGTTCGCGAGACGGCGGGCCGCGACGCGCGGAAGGCGGCGCTCTTCTACGCGCGCGAAGAGATTCCGGCGAAGTTGGTCGGGGCGTTGAAGAAGCGGGTGAACTTCGGCGCCGTCGTGCCGGACGACGAGCTCGCCGCTTTCGTCGAGGAACGCGTCGTCTTTACCGACAAGCTCGAGCAAGTTCAGAGAGCGGACTCGGACGAGCAAGCCAAGGTGCGCCACGAAGAGCGCCGGGAAGAGCTGGGCCTGGGTGAGCTCCCCGGGGAGTGGGCGAACGCTTTTCTCGCCGCGGACGAGGACAGGGGCTGGGTCGCGGCGGCATCCGTCGTCGGGCAACTGAAAGACGTTACCATTGCGGAGGCTTTGACGTACGCCGGCGTCGAACCTCTGACCGGGAAGCCGTCGAAGCCGTAGGATAAGAACGTACGGTCGCCGAGGCGTGTCCGATATAATTGGCCGAGAATAAGTCAAATATATTAGTAGGAACGTCGGGATATTCCTACCAGGATTGGAAGGGGCCGTTTTATCCCGCCGACGTAAAAGACCGCGACATGCTCGCCTTCTACGCGCGTCGTTTTCCCGCCGTCGAGATAAATTTCACATATTACCGGCTGCCCGGTGCGCGCACGATGGCCGCAATCGTGAAGAAGGCGCCCTGGCTCGCGTACGCCGTGAAGCTGACGGGCGACGTGACGCACGAGGGCAGACTCACGGACGAGCTGGCCCGCGATTTCCGGCGCGGCGTCGAGCCGATGGTGGAGGCGGGAGTTCTGGGTTGTCTGCTCGCGCAGTTCCCGTGGCGTTTTAAATTCGCGCCTGCCGCGGTCGAGTTTCTAAAGAAGGTCGCGGGTTGCTTCGGCGACTTGAACGTAGTGGCGGAGTTCCGCAACGATTCGTGGGCGGCCGACGACGCGTACCGTGAACTGAAAAGGCATAAAATCGGTTTTTGTAACGTCGACGAGCCGCGGTTGAAGGGCCTCATGCCGGCGACGGCGGTGGCGACTTCGGACGCGGGTTACTTCCGCTTTCACGGCCGCAACGCCAAGAAATGGTGGCGGCACGAGAAGGCGGCCGAACGCTACGATTATTTATACTCGCAAGAGGAGTTGGCGGACTGGGTGCCGCGCGTCCGTGACGTCGCGGCGAAAACGCAAAAGACGTACGTGTTTATGAATAACCACCCGCTGGGGCAGGCCGTCACCAACGCCGAGATGATGATGGACTTGTTGGGGGTGGCCTTCCAACCGCCGGGGGATGCGGCGCTCTTCTAGGAAGAGACTGTTCGCGGCGCTCGTCGCCGTGGCCGCGGCCTTGGTCGCGGTGGCTTTGGCATTTTCGAGGAGCGGCCGCGAGCTGCGTTGGTGGAGCGCCTCGGGCGGCGGGAAAGGGTATTACGTGGTCGACGGGGACACGATACGGCTGGCGGGCGTAGGGCCGGTCCGGTATATCGGCGTAGACGCGCCGGAACGGGGCGAGCCCTTCTACGGCGAGGCGCGGCGTTATAACGCGGAGCTCCTATCGCGGGGAGAGTTATCGCTGAGGTACGGCCGCGACCGGCGCGACCGCTACGGCCGGGCGTTGGCGTACGTGTACGTGCGTGCCGACGCCGGGCGTACGGTCTTCGTGAACGAGGAGCTCGTGCGGGCCGGATGGGCGACGGCGTTGGAGGTTCCGCCCAACACGGAGTTCGCCCGGGCGTTCCGGCGGGCCGAAGAGGAGGCACGGCGCCGCGGCCGCGGCGTGTGGGCCGGCGGCGGGGCCGTGGGTAAATAATTTATGAATAAAATACTCGTAACCGGTGGCGCCGGCTTCATCGGCTCGAATTTCGTGTCGTACGCGCTCGAGCGATGGCGCGAGGCCGAAGTGGTGGTGCTCGATAAGCTGACGTACGCGGGCAACCTCGCCAACCTCGACGCCGTCAAATACGACCCGCGTTTTACTTTTATACGGGGCGACGTCGCCGACGAGGGGACGGTCCGCCGCGCGGTCGAAGGATGCGACGCGGTAATAAACTTCGCCGCGGAGACGCACGTCGACAGGTCCATCCTCTTCCCGAGGGAATTCGTATTCACCGACGTCGTGGGAACGTTTACGCTCCTCGAGGTCGCGCGCGACGTGGGCGTAGAACGTTTCGTACAGGTTTCGACGGACGAGGTTTACGGCTCTATCGAGGAAGGCGCGTTCGACGAGCTCGCGGCGCTCAACCCCTCGAGCCCGTATTCCGCTTCCAAGGCCGGCGGCGACTTCCTCGCGCTCGCCTACGCCAAGAGCTTCGAGCTGCCGTTGATGGTGGCGCGCTCCACCAACAACTACGGCCCGTACCAATATCCGGAAAAGCTCATTCCCCTTATCATCACCAACGCGCTCGAGGACCGGCCGTTGCCGCTCTACGGCGACGGGCGCCAGGTCCGCGATTGGCTGTACGTGTTGGATAATTGTGAAGCGCTCGCGCTTTTGTTGGAGAGGGGCGAGGCCGGGGCCGTGTATAACGTCGGCGGCGATTGCGAGCTCGAAAACGTCGACGTCACGCGCCGCATTTTGAAGGTCCTCGGCAAGCCCGAAGAGTTGATAACGTACGTAAAAGACCGGCCGGCCCACGACCGCCGCTACGCGCTAAGCTGCGAGCGAATCAAGGCGCTGGGTTGGAGGCCGGCTACGCCGTTCGACGCGGGCCTGGAGGCGACCGTGCGGTGGTACGTAGAGAACGAGGGTTGGTGGCGGCCGCTGAGGGATGCGGCCTTTGAGGACTACTATCGACGACAATACGGCGGCCGGTAGCGGCATGAAAGTTTTGGTAACCGGGCACCTCGGCATCCTGGGTCGGGCGCTCATGGTTGAGCTCGTCCAGCGAAAGGTTGATGCTGTGGGCGTCGACGTGGCCCAGATGGACGTTACGGACGCGGGCCGCGTGCGCGCCGTCGTAACGCGCGAACGTCCGACGGCCGTCGTCAATTGCGCCGCCTTTACGGGCGTCGACGATTGCGAGAGCCATAAGGGATTATGTTTCGCGGTTAACGCCCAGGGCGCGGAGAACGTCGCCGCCGCGGCGGCCGACGCGGACGCCCGCGTTATTCAACTCAGTACCGATTACGTGTTCGACGGGACTTCCCGGGTTCCCTACGCCGAGGACGCGAAACCGGCGCCGCTCTCGGCTTACGGCGAAAGTAAGCTCGAGGGGGAAAGACGGGTGGCCGCGGTTACGTCCGACCACCTGGTCGTACGGACGGCGTGGCTCTTCGGCGTGGGGGGCGTAAATTTCGTTTCCAAAGTTCTTACGCGCGCCAAGGCGGGTGAACCTTTGGCCGTTGTCGACGACGAGCGGGGTTCGCCGACGTACGCGGGGCACTTGGCGACGGCGCTGGCCGAGTTACTCGACGTTGAATTTCGCGGCGTCGTCCACGTCGCGGGGGCAGGCGACGCAAGTTGGTACGACGTCGCCGCGGAGGTGTTGCGGTTGACGGGTATGCGCGCGCGGTTGGAGGCGATCGCGGCGGCCGACCTCGACCTCGCCGCGCGCCGGCCGCCCTATTCCGCGCTCGACATTTCGCGTTATACCGCCCTGACGGGTCAAATTATGCCGTCGTGGCGGGAGGGCCTTGCGGCCTATTTACGGGAGATAAAAGAGGTGAGCGACGATGCCCGTTAGGGCCGAGGACGCGGATCGCTTCGCGCCCGAACGCGCTTACCTGGTCGGCGTAGACTGGGGTAAGGCCGCGGCGCTCACAGCGGAGGAGTCGCTGACCGAGTTGGAGAATCTGGTCCGGGCCGCGGGAGCGGAGGTCGTCGGGGGCGTCATTCAGCGGCGGACCAAACCCGACGCCGCGCTCCTGGTGGGGAGCGGCAAAGCGCGCGAGATCGCGGCCGAGGCCCGCGAGGCGGAGGCCAACCTCGTGGCCTTCGACGAACCCTTGACGCCGGCGCAACAGCGCAACTTGGAGGAGAAGCTGGACGTCCGCGTGGTGGACCGCCCGACCGTGATCCTCGATATATTCGCGCAACGCGCGCGTACGAACGAGGGCCGTTTGCAAGTCGAATTGGCTCAGCTCGAGTACGAGCTGCCGCGCCTGCGCGGTTGGGGGGGTGAACTGAGCCGGACCGCGGGCGGCATCGGGACCCGCGGCCCGGGCGAAACGAAGCTTGAGATCGACCGCCGCCGCGTAATGAAGAGGATAGCCACGCTAAAGGGAAAGATCAAGGACATATCCCGGCGCCGGTCTTTGGAGAGGGCGGGCCGGGCTACGTTGCCGTTGGTCGCCATCGTCGGATATACCAATTCCGGAAAGACGACCCTTTTGAATCGTCTCGCGGGCGCGGAAGCTTACGCCGCGGACGTGCCGTTCGCGACCCTCGACCCGTTTGTCAAGCGAGCGCGGCTGCCGTCCGGCCGGGCGGCGCTGCTCGCCGATACCGTCGGCTTAATATCGAACTTGCCCGCGGATTTAGTGGCCGCGTTCCGGGCCACTATGGAGGAGATCCGCTTAGCCGATACGATAATCGTCGTCCGCGACGTGACCGCGGCAAACTTGGAGGCGCGGGCGAAAGTCGTCGAGGAGCTTCTGGCCGAGCTTGGCGCTCGCGAAAAGCCGCGCGTCGACGCGTTCAACAAGGTCGACCTCGCGCCGGGCTTCGACGTTGGCCGCTTCGGCGAACTCGGGTTCGAGAGGCCTCTCGCGATATCGGCGGCCACGGGGGAAGGTTGCGAACGCCTCTTGGAGTTGTTGGACGAACTTTTGGCTCAGGAAGGGGTCCGCGTGGTGGCGGAGCTGGTCCCCGGGCCGCTTTTGGCGGAGGTATACGAGCGGGGGCGCGTTCGCGCGCGCGATTACCGCGACGGCCGCGTGCGCGTGGTCGCCGACGTGCCGGCGGAACTCGCCCGCCGTTTGGAAGCTTACGTCGCAGCGGATGAAGGCGTTTAGCTGTGAGCGGTAACGGCGAATTCGAGGCGACGATCGGCCTCGAGGTCCACGTTCAACTCAAGACCCGTTCGAAGTTGTTTTGCGGCTGCGCGAACGAGTTCGGCGCGCCCCCCAATACGCTCACGTGCCCGGTCTGTTTGGGGTTGCCGGGCTCGTTGCCGGTTTTGAACCGCGAGGCGTTAAGGTTGGGTCTCAAGGCCGCCGCGGCGCTTAATTGCCGAATCCCGGACGCCGTCTCCTTCGACCGTAAGAATTATTTTTACCCGGACCTGCCCAAAGGTTTTCAAATAAGCCAGCATTTCGGCGCGGTGGGCGTCGAGGGCGAGGTCGAATATTGGAGCGAGGACGGCTTCGGCGTTATACCCGTCGAGCGGGTGCACCTCGAGGAGGACACGGCGAAAGCGGTTCACGCCGAGGCCTACGTCTACGCGGACGAGACGCTGCTCGACTTCAACCGTGCCGGCGTACCGCTGATGGAGGTCGTCTCCGAACCCGCGATTACGTCGCCGGCGCAAGCGCGGCGTTACGTCGTAGCTTTAAGGCGGATGCTTGTCGAGGCGGGCGTTTCGGATTGCGACCTCGAGAAGGGCGCCTTCCGCATCGACACCAACATCTCGGTCAAGAGGAAGGGCCGGGAGGCGCTGGGGGAACAGGTCGAGATCAAGAACCTCAACTCGCTCAAGGCGATGGAGGGCGCGCTCCAGTACGAGTTCGACCGTCAGGTCGGAATAATCGAAGGCGGGGGAGAGGTGACGCGCGTTACGTTGCATTACGACGACGCTACGGGTCGAACGGTGCCGACGCGCGTCAAGGAGGTGCGGGCGGATTACCGCTACTTCGCGGAGCCGGATTTACCGCCCGTCGCGTTGCCCGCGTCTTATATAAAACAAATCGAGGCCGAGGCTGAGGAGATCGCGCGCCCCGCGACCGTTATTCGGGAGTTATTTGAGGGATACGAGACGACGTTGGCGGAGGCCGAGATGCTGGCCTTCACGCCAGGATACTACGACTTCTTGAAAGCGGCCTCGGCGGCTTACGGGGGAGAGCGGCGCGCGCTCGTCAACTGGCTCGTGGGCGACGTGACGCGGGAACTGAAAGAGCGAGGTATGGAACTCGCTGAGAGCAAATTAACGCCCGGGGCGCTCGCGGCCTTGCTCGAGCTCCTCGACGCGGGCGAGGCTAACGTGCCGGCGGCGCGCGAGGTCCTCGCGGCGTTGATGAGCGAGGGCGGCGAGCCGGCCGCGATTATGGACGCGAAAGGGTTGGCTCAAATTTCCGACGCCGCGGCGATCGAGGAGCTGGTTCGCGAGGCCGTGGCCGCCAACCCTAAAGCGGCCGCGGACGTTAGGGGCGGGAAAGAAAAAGCCCGCCGCGCGCTCGTCGGGTACGTTATGAAGAAGACGGGGGGGCGGGCGAACCCGACGGTAGTCAACGACGTAATCGCGAAAGTATTGGCCGAACCGTAGTAACGGTCAATCCGTTTCTTTTTTCATTTTCATAATAAGCCACATCTTTTCTTTTGTGTGAACCAAGACGTAGGACCCCTTGAGTTTCTCGCCGTATAGATTGAAGACCAGTTTGTAAGCCTTCCGGTCGACGAGTTTGTAACGGCCGCGGTCCCAGATGCTAACGGTCCCGGCGCCGTAAAGCCCCTCCTCGATTTCGCCCTCGAAGTCTACGTAAGCTAAGTCGTGGTCCTCGACCTCGACGGCGAGGCGCCTTTCGCCGGGCTTCGTGGATATCCCCTTGGGCACGGCCCACGACTTTAAGACGCCGTCCAATTCCAGGCGGAAGTCGTAGTGGTGGGTCCGGGCGTCGTGTTCCTGTACGACGAACCTGGCCGCCCCGTCGTTTCGTTTTGGTTGCGACACGCGAGCGCGACCTCCTTAAAGTTGGCTCGAGCTTGTTTTATTGCACCCAACCCCGGCCGCGGCGGTACCGGCGCCTCGCGGCACGTCGGCCGTCCGTTACGTGGGCACGCGTCGGGTCGCCGACGACGCGGATCGCCGCCGGCCCTTCCACCGGGCAAGCGTATTCGCAAATGCCGCACCCGACGCACAGCTCCGCGAGGACGTGGGGCTTCAGCCGGCCTTGGCCCCTAAGCTCGATGGCCTTCGGCGCCGTAGGGCACATCTCTTCACATACGTTGCAGTCCTCTTCCTTGGCCCAGGGAAGGCAGGCGGTGCGGTCTATCAGCGCGATGCCGATCACCTCTTTTTTCTTCTGTTCTTCGCTCAGGGGCTCAAGCGCGTCGCTCGGGCAGACCTGCGTGCATAGGGTGCAGAGGTATTCGCAGTAACCGACGCGTGGCACGAGTCGCGGCGTCCAAAGGCCGGTTAGGCCGGCCTCGAAGTGCACCGGCGCGAGTCCCTGCGTCAAGCAAACGCGGATGCACTCGCCGCACCGTACGCAGCGAGCGAGGAATTCACCCTCCTCTCGCGCGCCGGGGGGCCTTATTAGAAAAAGGTCCGACGCGACGCCGCGGTCGACGGCGAAGAGGGTGGGAGCGGCGGCCAGGCTCGCGCCCGCGGCCGCGAGGAAGTCGCGCCGCGTTAGAGCCGGTGCCCAGCTCGTCGGGTTCTCGGGGGCCCTTTTGCGGCCGAAGCCGAAGGAGGCCCGCTGCGTACGGCACGCCGTAAGGCAGTCCATGCATAAGTTGCACTCGGCCTGGGCCGTCGTCTCGCCCGACCCGCCGATAGCGCCCATGCGGCACACGTTCCTGCACCGTTTGCACTCGGTGCATTCTTGGGCGGCCACGCGCCGGCCGAAGGGCGACGCCCAGCCAACGACGGCGAGCAAGGCACCGGTGGGGCATACGTAACGACAGTAGAAACGGCGCCGTATCAGGCCGAGGAGGACGAGGGCGACGAAGGCCGAGGTGATAAGGAGGTGTCCCGAAAAAAGCGTGACGTTTTCGGGAACGACGCGCTGCCTTACGGCGAACGCGGCGCCCTCCAAAGCCGGGACTTTGTATAAGAGCAAGGTCGTTTTGTCGAGCGCGGTGTTGCCGTACGGGATTATCGACGCGGCTAAGGTCCGGGGAAATAGCGACAGCGGGTCGAACCATCCGGCGAGCGGTATGCCGAACGCCGTGAAGACGACGAGGGCGATGAGTAACAGCGTTCGCCAGCGGCGATGGCGGACCGTCTCCCCCTCACGTTTTCGTTTACGAAAAACTTTGCCGATTACGAAGTCGCCGGCGTCGAGCGCGGTCCCGACGGGACACACCCACCCGCAGAACGCCCGGCCGAGCAGGAGCGTAAGGCCGACGACAATAAGCGCCGGCCAAAAGGCCGCGATTATCGCGCGGCTCGCCGCGGCCGCGGAAACGGCCAGGAGGGGCGAGAAGCGCGGGATTACGTCGTACGGTAGGTCTCGCTCGAGGGGATAGGTCGTCGCCGCGACCAGCGCGTACGTCACGACGAGGAAAGTAACCTGGCTCGAGCGGCGAAGCCATTTCCAGGCGCCGAGCGGCATAACTAGACTTTGACCGTGGACACGGCCATGCGCGCGAGGTCGGCGGTGCCGAAGCGGCGCCGCTTGGCTTCCTTGACGACGCCTACGTCCGTCGGCTCGAGGCCGAAGAGCGTCGCCGCGTACGCGTCCGCGGCGGTGACGTCTTTGGTCACGATTATCTTGTCGAGTCGCTTCACGTAGCGCAGGTCGCCGCCCGTGGGGCCGTTGGCGACCAGGATGCGGGTAGCGTCGACTACGGTGAGCGTCGGCTTTATCACCTGGGCCAGGTCTACGAGTTTCTTATTTATCTGTTGATGCCAGCGGCCGCGGTTCTCCACCAGGATCCCCATTAAATTCTTCATACCCAAAGTGAGACCCGTGAGAGAGTGGTCCTTGGCTATGGGGACGTTGATGACGACGTCGTTGGCGAGGACGTCGGCGTATATCTTCGCGCTCTTTACGGCGACGCCGCGGGGGATTTTGACGGTTTTGCCGAGCGCGGTGTCGACGTAGGAAACCTTTGCGCCCGCGTCGCGCGCGGCGTCGGCGATGCCGCTCGAGGCGTAACTGCGACGGCAATCGACGCACGGGTTGTCGTAAACTTTAACCTCGCGGGCGCCGGCGCCGTAGCAGAGCTCGACTAGCGCGGCGACGACGAGCGGGTTCGTGGTCGCGGCGTATTCCGGCTTACGGTCCCAGGCTATGTTCGGTTTGACGAGGACGCGGGCGCCGCTCGCGACGAATTTTTTAAGGCCGCCGATTTTGGCGAAGGCCCGCGTAAGTAGGGCCTTATAATTGGTGCCGTTGCAGACTATTACTTTGGCGGTCTTGGCGGGCGCGGCCTCCTCGCCGGCCAAAGCCCCTCGCCCCACGAGAACCGCGGTGCCGGCGGCGATTCCTAAATCCCTGAAAAACTCACGTCGGCTTATTCTCATATTTTCGCCCCCCAATCGTCGGCGAGCCCGGTTGACCACGGATGATTGTTTTTGTTTAATATATTAAAAAAGTATACCAATTAAGTCAACTTTATCTCAAGGCCGTTTATGCCCGTTTGGGCGCGCGTAGCGTTATTCGCGGCGCCGCCGGAAGAATTCGCGGAGTAGGGCGCTGCACTCTTCGGCAAGTATGCCGCCCTCGACGGCGACGCGGTGGTTGAACGGCCGCGCCGGGACGTTGACTACCGAGCCGCAGCCGCCGAATTTCGGGTCCGCGGCGCCGTAGACGATGCGGTCGACGCGCGAGAGGACGGCGGCGAACGCGCACATAGGGCACGGCTCCAACGTTACGTAAAGGGTACAGCCGTCGAGACGCCAGTCGCCGACGGCGCCGCTCGCCTTCCGCAGGGCCTCGAGCTCGGCGTGGGCGATGGCCTGGCCGGTAGCTTCGGTCCGGTTGCGCCCCCGGGCGATAACGCGGCCGTCCGCGACGACGACCGCGCCCACGGGTACCTCGGCCGCGGCGGCGGCTTTTTTCGCCGCGGCCAGCGCTTCTCTCATAAAACGTACGTCGTCGACATTTGCCATCGCGCGCGGCCTTTGTTTAGTTTTGAATATATTTTAATTATATGATAACCTCGGCCGGTTATGTTTAGGAAAACGGCGCTCGTCGTTTGTCTTGGCGCGTGTACCTTTACCGCCTACGCCGAGGAAGATTTCCCCTATTACTACGAGCTCGAGCCCCCGGCCGAAGAACGTTACGGCGGCGCGGAGGTCGTCTCGGGGGGCGGCTACGTTCCGCTCGCGGCGGCCCAGTTCCCCGGGAGCGCGCGCGTCTTGGACGGCGAGTTTTTGAGGAACCGGGGTTATTTATGGTTGGGGCAAGTTTTGGCGGAGGAGGCGGGCGTTTACGTGGAATACGTTCCGGGGCGCGAGGGGCCGACGATGACGCCGCGCTTCCGCGGCTCGAGCGGCCGCGAGGTGTTGCTCCTCGTCGACGGCGTGCCGGTCAACGACCTCGCCAGCGGCTGGGCGGACCTGAAGGTCTTTCCCGTAGAGGCGATCGCGCGGGTGGAAGTTGTAATGGGCCCGGCGTCGTACCGGCAGGGCGACCGGGCGGTGGCGGGAGTGGTGGCGGTTGAGACGATGAAGGGGCCGCGCGAATCGGCGCGCGCGCTCCTCTCCGCGGCCGACGGCTCTTTCGACACGGAGCGGTACCGATTCAACTTCGGCATGACCGCGCGCGGCGTCGACCTCTTCGCGAGCGGCAACCGTATACTCACGTTGGAGCCGAACGGCCGCGACCGCGACGCCTCCGCGAACGTCGACGGCCGCGTGGGTCGGCGGTGGCGCGAGGTGGGCGAGCTCGACGTGACGTACGGCCACTTCAGCGGCTACGAGGCCGTTTTGCACCCTTGGAGTTGGGAGGAGGTCGCCAAGAAATTCACGGTTCCGCGGGCGCCGGGCCTGCAGGAGAGCTGGCACGACCGCTTTCGCGTCGCGGGCCGGCGGCGTTGGGGAGCGGGGGATTTACGGGCTTCCGCGTACTACGTGTTGACGAAGAGCTGGTTCCACGACGCGGAGCAGCGGCGGCTGTACCAGACGAGGGCGTACGAGAGTAAGGGCGACGTTTCCTACACGCTGTCGCATTCGGGCAACGGCGCGCTTACGCTCGAGGGCGCGGGCGGCGCCCGGGCCAACGTCGACGCCGGCGAAAAGGCGGCGATAGCGTCGGCGCGCGTCTTGGAGGAAATAAGGCCCGCGGACCGATTTTACGTCGCGGCCGGCGCCGGCTACGACGGCCTCGCGGGGAAGGGCGGCGCGCTGAGCCCCCGCCTGGCGGCGTCCGCCTTGCTCGCGCCGGGGTTAAAGGCGTACGGCTCTTTCAGCGGCGGCGTACGGCTTCCCGCGGCCGCGGAGTTCGGCCGGCGGGAGGAGGTGACGCGGGAGCGGGGCTTCGAGGCCGGCGTGCGCCTCTACCGCAAGCGCATCGCCGAGGCGGGCGTCGCCTACTTCGACAGCCGCGGCAACGACGTTTACCTCGACGGCGAGGGCGACTGGACCGCGGAGCTTAAGCGTCGGGGGCTCGAGGCCTCGGCGGAGGGCGCGCTGTCGCGCTGGTTCGATTGGCGCGCGAGCTACTGTTATACGGACGCGAGGCGGGCGGGCGGCGAGGAAGTAGGTTTCGTGCCGCGGCACCGCGCGTTCGGCATGTTTGGATACCTACAGCGTTTCCTCGAAGACGATTTGACGATTCGTGGCGAGGCGCGCGTCGAATATACGGGCGTGCGGCGGAACGTGGCGCCGGCGCCCGAAACGCTCGTAGCCGAGCCGGCCCCCGACGTAAAGATTCCGTACCGGTTTGAGCTCCCGGCGTACTGGCAGCTTGGCGCGCACATCTCGGTTGCCATCGTCTCGTTTCAGTTGTACTGTAACCTCGAGAACGTAAACCGCGCGCGCGATTACGTGATAAGGCCGGGCTACTCGGTGCCGCGGCGGATGCGCACGTACGTGGGGTTCAACTGGACCCTGTTCGACTGAGCGGAGGAAGACGAGATGAGATGGGTAGCGATATGGCTTTCTTTTCTCACGTTGTTATACGTTGTAAATTTAGTCGGCGACTTCTTGCAGGCGCGGCGCCTGCGCGCGCTCGAGGAGCGGGTAAAGAAGCTCGAGGGCGCGACGGGTGATTAAGTCGCAGGTCCAACTATCAAAAGGCGGCCTCGCGGCCGCCTTTTTCATTCGAACTTTACGAGGTGCTTCAGGCCCGGCGCGCCGCGCGCGAGCACGTCCGGCAGCTCGTCGAAGCGATGGATCTCTTCTATTAAGGGCGTCGGGTCTATCAAACCTTCGCTCAGAATTTTTAACGCCGGCCCGAACGGCCCGCAGCGGTTGCCGACGACCGCGACCTCGTCGACGACCGCGGGCGCGAGGTCGACGTTGTACGGGTCCGCGATGGTGGTCTTCAGGACGACGGTCCCCCGGGGGCGGACGCAGCCGAGAGCTTGCTGCAGGCCGTCGGCGGCTCCCGAGCACTCGACGACTACGTCGTAGTGGCCGCCGGGCGGGTCGTCCGGTTTTAATATCGGGACCGGCCGACCCATTTGCGCGAGTTTATCGGCGCGGCCGGGGTGGTGGCCTACGACGACGACTTCCGCGCCGCCGAGGCTTACTACCTGGGCCACGAGCAGGCCGAGCTTGCCGTCGCCCACGACCGCGACCTCAGCCGTCGGCGCGACGTGCGTCAGCTCGGCGACGTTGACCGCGGCCGCGAGGGGCTCGGCGAAGACGGCCTTCTCGTCGGCTAAGGCCGCGGGGACTTCGTGCAGGTTCACCGTCGGCAGCATTATATATTCGGCGAAGCAGCCGTCGCGGCCGTTTATCCCGAGCACGGTGCGGTACGTGCAGTGTTTGCTCCGGCCCGCGAGGCAATGTTCGCATACGCCGCACGGGCAGTTGATCTCGCCGACGACGCGCTTCCCGAGCCACGCCTCCGAGCCGCCGTCGACGACGCCGACGAATTCGTGGCCGGCCACGCCTTCGAAAGATAAGTAGCCCGATGCCAGCTGGACGTCGGTATCGCAGATGCCGGCGTATTTTACTTTGATAACCGCCTCGTCGCGCTCGGGCGCCGGCTTCGCGTACGATTCATCTACGGAAAATTTTCCGCCTTCTATGACCAGCGCTTTCACCGCCGTCTCCTATTTGTCCGGCCCGACGGCTTTAATGCCGCCGAGTAACGGCGTCGTTATTTATAATTTAAAAATAATTTCCTCGGCTAGCGGAAATCCTGACTCGTTAGTCGGTGAAGCGATATTTGATGAGGGCCCAGAGGGCCGGTATCCCGTCGAGCCAGGTTATCTTTTTACCCTCGTCGTAGTCCCGGCCGTGGTACGAGATAGGCATCTCGTAGACGCGGAGCTTCTTCTGTTTAAAAACCTTCGCCGTTATCTCCGGCTCGAAGTTGAAGCGGTCCGACTTTATCCTCACGTTCTTTATGACCTCGGCGCGGAACGCCTTGTAGCAGGTCTCCATGTCGGTGAGCATCGTGTCGTAGAGGATGTTGGTTATCAGCGTCAGGAACTTATTGCCGAAGTAGTGGAGGACCTTGAATACGCGGTGAGTTCCCAGGAAGCGCGAGCCGTAGACGACGTCGGCATATCCGTCGACGATGGGTTGGATCAGGTCGGGAAATTCTTCCGGGACGTACTCGAGGTCGGCGTCCTGGATGACAACTATGTCGCCGGTGCATTCTTCGATGCCGGTCCGTATTGCGGCGCCCTTGCCGCGGTTCTTCTCGTGGTAGCGGACCGCGACGCCGTCGACGCCGTCTTCTTTCGCGAGAACGTTGGCCGTGCCGTCGCTCGAGCCGTCGTCGACCACCACAACCTCTTTGTCGAGCGGCAGCGCCCGGCAGCGGTCGATTATTTCCTTGACCGTAGCCTCTTCGTTATAGACCGGGATTACGATCGAGAGTTTCATCTAACGGTAACGACGGCCTTACGGCGAAAGCCGCGAACGGCCCTTAAAAAATATAAGCTAAGCCGCGCCGCGGGTCAACGGTTTTCCTTTAGCGCGTTCGGCAACGGATGAAGTGGCCTACGGACCGGTCGTAGGTCCGTTCCCCGCCGGCGTCGAAGTAGCAGGCGGGCAGTTCGCCGGCGGACCTATGGTAAGTTACGCACTCGCAGCAGCGGCCTTTCCGACTGCACGGTTCGTACGTACAATTGCAGGAGGTCAAATTTTCCTCGAGCTTGCACTCGGCCATCGCGCAACACCCCTCATTTATTATTGTCTGAGGTCGACGTTTATTTTATGATATACGCGGTGTCGTTCCTTGCATTACAAAAGAGTATCATCTACGGCCCCATCGCCTCGCGGCGCCTCGGGCCGTCGTTAGGTATAAATATTTCCTCGACCGTGGCCAACGTCTGCTCGTTCGATTGCGTCTATTGCCAGTACGGCCCCACGACGTGTCACGTCGCCTCGAGCGAAGGCTTGGAAGATATGTTGCCGTCGGTGGACGACGTCGTCGAGGCGCTTGCCGCGGCGCTCGCGACGATTCCCGCGCCGGCCTACATAACGTTCTCCGGCAACGGCGAGCCGACGCTGCACCCGCGTTTTCCGGCGATGGTCGAGGCCGTGCGGTCCGTACGGGACGAGCGGTGCCCGACGGCCAAGCTGGCGGTACTCTCGAATGCGAGTACCGCGGGCGACCCGGCGGTCAGGGCCGCGCTCGCGTTGTTGGACGCGCCCATAATGAAATTGGACGCCGGGTCCGCGAAACTTTTCGCCGCGATTAACGTACCCGCCGGCGTTCGCTTCGACGACGTTTTGGAAGGCCTCGGCGCTATGGATGATTTCGCCGTACAGTCGTGTTTCATAGCCGGGGCTCCGGGCAACGCCGACGACGAGGCCGTCGCCGATTACGTTCGCGCGGTGGGCGCCGCCAAACCCTCGAGCGTGCAGATCTATACTACGGACCGGCCCGTTGCGCGGGCGGGCGTCCAGATGGTCCCGCGGGAAAGGCTCGCGGCGATCGCGCGGCGCGTATGCGAGGAGGCCGGCGTGGCCGCCGATATATATTGAAAAATACTTACCCTCGCCGCCCCCCGGGGCGGTTTTTATTTTAGCGTTTATCCGCGACGACGCGGCCGTCCCGGAGTAAGATGGTCCTTCGTGCCCGCGCGGCCACGTCCGGGTCGTGCGTAACGACGATGACCGTTTTTCCCTCGTCGTTTATCCGCTTAAATATAACCAATATTTCGTCGCCTATTTTAGTATCGAGATTTCCCGTAGGCTCGTCGGCTAGTACGACGGAGGGTCGATTGATGAGGGCGCGGGCGATGGCGACGCGTTGCCTTTCGCCGCCTGACATTTCGTTGGGTTTGTGGTGGCCGCGTTTGGCAAGGCCTACCGCGGCGAGGACCTCGGCCGCGCGCTTACGGCGTTCCTCGGGCGGGATGCCGGCGTATATCAGCGGAAGCTCGACGTTTTTAGAGGCCGTGGCGCGTGGGAGGAGGTTGAAGGTTTGGAATACGAAGCCGACTTCGCGGTTGCGTATCGCCGCAAGCTCATCTTCGGTGGCGGCGGCGATTTCCTGGCCGTTTAAGTGGTAGGAGCCGCTCGTCGGTACGTCGAGGCAGCCTATGACGTTCATCAGCGTGGACTTACCCGAGCCCGACGGCCCCATAATCGCGAAATATTCCCCACGCTCGATGTCGAGAGTGACGTCTTTGAGGGCGACGACGTCTTCGCCCCCCATGTGGTAGATTTTGGTTATGTCGCGGAGCTTTATAAACGGTTCCGCCATCAGGACGCCTCTTCTTCGACCGGTTTCCCTTTTTCGAGGCGAACGAGGTCGCCGTCGTTTAACCGGCGCAGCGTTTTGTAGGGGCCGGCTATGATCTTCTCGTCGCCTTTGAGCCCTTTTTTAATCTGTACGTCTCTTTCGCCCATTATTCCCACGTCGACCTCGACGAAGCGGGCCCGCCTTGCGAGGGGTTTTTCCGCCTCGATTACGAAGACGCCTTTGACGTAGTCGGCGCGAAAGAGGTCCGGCTCGCCGGCTCGTTTCGTTTCCGGCGCCTTTTTCGCGCGGCGCGGGCCTTTGCGCGCCTCTTTCCACGTTTCGACCGTCTCGCGCGTGCGCGTTACCAACGCCTGGATGGGTATCGCGGTTACATCTTTCGCCTCGGCCGTGATGACGTCCGCGGTGGCGGTCATGCCGGGCCGCAGGGCCGAAGTGTCGCCCGCGAGCAGTACTTTGACCTCGAAGTCGGCGGAGGTCTTTTCCTCGGTCGCGGCGTAGAGAGATTCTTTGGCGCTCGAAGCGATTTCGATAACCTTGCCGCGGAAGATTCCGTCCGGGAAAGCATCCACCGTTACCGAGGCCTGTTGTCCCAACTCGACGTCGACGACGTCGGTCTCGTCGACGTCCGCTACGACCTGCATGGCCGCGAGGTCCGCGACGGTGAGCATTACGGTCCCCGGCGTGTTGAGGGTGCCCACGACGGTGAACTCGCCCTCTTCGACGTTGAGCGAGGTTACGACGCCGCCGATGGGCGAGGTGTAGACCGTTTTGGAGAGCGAATCCTTGGCCTGCACGAGCGCGGCGCGGGCGCGCACGACGTTGTCGCGGGCGACGTCGTATTGCGTGCGCTCGCCCTGGAATTGGGTCTCGGCGAGCTCGTATTGCTCTTGCGATATGAGGCGCTTTTCGTAAAGCTCCTTCTTGCGCCGGTAGACTTCCTGGGCCGTTTCCCACTTGGCGCGCGCGAGCTCCAGCGCGCGGACGGCGCTCCGGTAAGCGGCGCCCGCTTCGTCGCGCCCGGCGAGGTACTGCGTTTGTTCCAGCTCCAACAAGACGTCGCCCGCGGCGACGCGTTGGCCCTCCTCGACGTAAATTTTGGTCACCTTGCCCATGATGTTCGCCGATATCTCTACGTTTACGCGGGGGTCGACCGTCGCCGGGCCGGATACGTACGACGTGATGTCGGTTTCCGAGGCGGTGGTCACGCGCACGGGCGGGATTTGCCGGCGTTTGGAGTTGGCGATTAGAAGTGGGCACGAAACTACTACGAGCCATATTACAACAACTATGGCCCACCGAATTTTAGTCATTCTTATTTGACGTTTCATATCGGTGCCCCCCCGGCGACAACGCCGGACGGCGTTTTGGGGTAGGGGATTCTCCTCTTCATAAGTAATAATATCAATACCGCGCTCGTGGCGGTAAGGGCTACCGAGCCCTCGGGCCCGAAGGACCCGCCCGAAAGCCAAGCCGGGCCCTTCGTCGCGACCTCGAGCAGCCGAGGGTTGAACGCGACGCCGCTCACGGGGAAGCCGAAGACGCCGCCCTCGGCGAAGTTCCAACCCCAGTGGAAGCCTATCGCGAGCCATAGTGAGCCGCTTTGCAGGTAAAGTAGCGCGAGGATGACGCCGGCGAGGGCTACATTTACGAGTGGAAGGACCCCCGCGCCCGGGTTTACGAGGTGGAGCAGGGAAAAAACCGTCGACGTGGAAAGTACCGCGCCGGCGCGCCCCCACGACTCGTCGAGGACCTTTATGGGATAGCCTCGCAGCGTAAGCTCCTCGAGCGCGGCGAGGACCGCGAAGTAGGCCAACGGGCCCGTCGCCGCGGCGAGGGCCGCGGGCGCGGAAAACGCCGGTCGAAAGCCTGCGCCGCCGGCTAGGGCGATGAGGCCGCACGTAATCGCCAAAAATAGTATGCCGCCGCCGAAGCCGAGGGATAGGCCGGCCGGCGCGCCCCGCGGCGATAGGCCCAACGATGCGAGGGGGGCTTTGCCGTCCAGTAGGCCGCGAGCGACTACGGCGGCCGCGGCGACCGCGGCGACGACGACCAGGCCGTAAAAGGCGAGCAACCACGGGTTTACCGCGGCGAGCGAATGGGGATGCAGTTTATTAACCTGGCTCGAGGGCAAGGCGGCCGCGAGGGCGACCATTAACGCCAAGGCGGCACCCGCGGCGGCGGCGTAAAACATAAGCAGCCTCAGCCAGGCGCGGAGCTTGCCGTTTTTATTTCTAAAAAGACCCATCGTTAGTATTCCAGCTCGCCGAGCGACCTTCGGAGGTCGAAGTCGGCGATGAGGAAATTGTATTTCGCTTCGACGAGCGCGTTCCGGGCTTCGACGAAACGCGCCTGCGCGTCGGTCAGCTCGAGCGTCGAGGCGCCGCCCAACGCGTAGAGTTCCTGGACGATGGCGAACTCCTCTTCCGCCGCGGCCGCGGTCTCCTCGGCGACGACGACGGTTTCCGCTTGTTTCTTGTACTCGTAGTAAGCGCGCGTGACGTCGAGCGCCACGGCGTCTCGCAATCGCGCGTCCGCTACGCGCGCGGTGGCGGCCGCGGCCCGGGCGCGGTCGAGGTTCGCCTTGGTCTGGAAGCTGTCGAAGAGGTACCAGGAGGCGGTCACGCCCACGGTCCACTCGTCGAGGTCGTTCCAGGTTTCCCGGGAGGGCGCGTTGAAGTCGTTCCAGTCGTAGGTGGCCGACGCGGCGAGGGAGGGGAACCAGCCGGCCGCGGCTGAGCGAACGCCCAGGTCCGCGACGCGCTTTTCTTCGCGCGTCTTCGTTACGTCCGGCCGCTTGGCCATCGCGGCCCCCGTCAACTCTTCGGGGGGAGGAAGGTCTCGGGGGGGCGCGGCCTCGACCGGGGCGAAGGTGAGGTCGGCGTCCGGCTCCATCCCGGCCGTGTTGAAGAACGCCAGGCGGGCGGTTTCGACGGCGGCCTCCGCGGCGATGCGGGCGATCTCGTCCCTACCTCTTTGGACGACGGCCTTGAGGTACTCGGCGCGCGAGGTGGCGCCGGTTTCGTACTGCGCGCGGGCGAGTTCCTCGTTTTTAAGGCTCGCCTCGAGCGAGCGCTCGGCGACCTCTTTTAGGCCTTCGGCTTTCAGGACGCCGAGGTAGGCCCGGGCGACGTCGACGACGAGCTGTTGGCGCTGTTGGCCGCGGCTCGCCGCGCCGGCTCGAGCCGACGCCCGCCCCGACATAACGCCCCACCATAGTCTGCCCCCGGCGAAAACGGGTTGGTCCAGGCGGGCCTGCGCGTAATAGTAGTGGAGCGGGGGCTTGTAGCCCGGGATTTCGAAACCGCCGATGCGGAAGGTTTCGCGGTCGTAGAAGCGCGAGGCCGAGTAGGACGTGCTCGCGCTCGGGAGGACGCCGCCCCAGCCCTGGTAGAGGTCCGCGCGCGCGGCGAGGTACGTCGCCTCCGCGGCGATCGCGGCCGGGCTGCGCGCGAGGGCGAAGTCTATCGCCTCCTCGAGCGTAAGCTCGGCGGCGTACGCCGGGGCGACGGCCAGGAGAGCCGCGCTTAGTAACGTGAGCAGCTTCATCATTTTAATTTGCCGTATAGGTTAACAATTTGCGCATTTTACCAAAAATAGCGCTTCCATACAAGTCAAACTGGCGCGTTGGGCCGATTCCGCGTATTGCCGTCCGTCGACGCCGGTAGGCCGGAGGGTCCAATAAAAACGAGCCGACCGAACGCGAAAGTCAACCGTGTAGATAATCTCCTTGCCCGGTGTAAGTTTAAATGTACGTAGTGCACTAATTTAGAATAATGAAGTAGCAGAATGGGATTATATGAAAAGTATTAAAATTTCGTCCGCCGTTTCTCGGGGTGAGTTATTTGATATTATGTTATTATAAATAAGGTTGTTACGTAACTACGGGTAACGTCGGCGTTAAGTTTTTTGCGCCGCGCCGCTGGGTAGGTAGGCTTTACGTGACGTGAATATTAAGTGCGTACTTTTCTAGAAAGCCCTTCCGTTTTGGGTAAGATTACAAAAGCCTTTTTATTCGGCGTCTACTTAATACCGGCCGCGGATACGGTCGAAGCCGCGCCGCCTCCCGGGAATGCGGAATTGATTTTCCGGGCGGCGGCCGGTTCGTTCTTGGAAGAAGTCAAGGGTTATATACCCGTTGACGACCACCCCGTTTTGACCTGGGGCATAGGCTTAGATTTCCGTAGGAAGCGGGTAGGTATAGAATACGATTTGGCTTCGGAGCCCAGTTATGAATTTGATGACCCCGAGGGCCCTTTTACGATACCTCCTCGAGTTAGCGTATACCACCATAATTTTTATTTTCGTTTGTATTGGTTTTTCTCGCGATACGCGGCTTTATCCGGGGCCGCGAGCCTGGGTATTAACGACGTATATTCTTGGCCGGACCCATGGCGGGGCGTGTCGCACGTATATACCTCTTTCGGACCCGGTTTTACGTAGGTTGCGATTTTTTCATTTCCTCCCGCTTGGAAGGTTCATCCCAACTAGGTTATTTACGTAGGTTAAAGCCAACGCGCGGCACGGGGTACTTTTATCTTAGTCGCGTTGTGCTATCTAATACGTTGGCTTCACGAGTACGCTTGGATTATTGGTTGTGGGATTTTCTGGCCGTTACGGCCCGCACCGATTTTTTCTACGACGGGCCCGGGACGCCCAAAGCCGGCATAGGACCGATGGAAATAAATTACCCGCGCGCCGTTTGTTTCGGCGTCTTCGTAGGTGCCGCGATAAATTTTACCGCTTTCGGGAGTTATTTTTAGTTTTTATAAAATAAAATAAGCTCATTAAATAGCCGCCCCTAAGGGCGGCTTTTTTCGTCGGCGAAACGCGGCGGTTACTTTTTCTTTTCCTCCTCGTCGCGGCGCTCGCGCGGCGGCAGCTCGCCGCAGCGAATCAGGAGGTCCTCCCAGTCGCGGTCGATGTCGGCCTGGATTTCGGCGACGAGCTCGGGGTGGCCGCCGTCCTTGAAGAGGTGGTCGTAGCGGCCCTGGAACTTGAGCCACTCCTCGATGGGGAGTTTTTTTCTGGGTTTGTAGTTGAGCTTCCACTCGCCGTCAATAATTTCGTAGAGGGGCCAAAAGGAGGTGTTGGTCGCGATGCGCGTAACTTTGAGCGTGTCTTCGGGGGCGTGGCGCCAGCCGCGGTGGCAGGGCGCGAGGACGTTGATGAACGAGGGGCCGTCCGCGGCGAGCGCTTTCTCGACCTTGCGCGTGAGGTCCATAAAGTTGTGGGGCGCGGCCTGCGCCACGTACGGGATGTGGTGCGCGGCGACGATGGCGGTCAGGTCCTTGCGGCGCTGCAGTTTGCCCGGGATGACCTTGCCGGCGGGCGCGGTCGTGGTGGAGGCGCCCTTGGGCGTGGCGCCCGAGCGCTGGATGCCCGTGTTCATATAGGCCTGGTTGTCGTAGCAGATGTAGAGCATCTTGTGGCCGCGCTCGAGCGCGCCCGAGAGCGCCTGTAAGCCGATGTCGTACGTCCCGCCGTCGCCGCCGAAGGCGATGAAGTGGAACTCCTTGTCTATTTTGCCTTTTTCTTTGAATACGCGGTACGCGGTCTCGACGCCGGATATCGTCGCGGCGACGTTCTCGAAGGCGTTGTGGATCCAGGGGACCTTCCAGGAGGTGTAGGGGTACAACGTCGTCGCGACTTCCAGGCAGCCGGTCGCGGTGCCGACTACGACGGGCCCGTCCGCGGCGAGCAGTACCTGGCGGGCGACGATGGCCGCGCCACAGCCGGCGCAAAGGCGATGGCCGCCCGTGAAGCGCTCCTCGCGGTGAGATAGCTGTTTCAACGTCGTCATCTAGTCGCTCCTTAACGTGTTTCCTTCGGAAGTAATTAACGCACGCCTAAGTAGCCTACGTGTTGTTTTATCTCCCCGGTCTCGGCCACGCGGAAGCCTTCCGCGAACGCTTGCTCCAAGAGGTCGGGGCCGGTATCGCGGCCGCCGAGGCCGTAGACGTAGTTGATTACCAGCGGCCTCTCCGGCACCTCGTAGAGCGCGCTCCGCACTTCCATGAACGTGGGCGAGCCGAACGCGCCGAAGGAGGCGACGCGGTCGCAGACGACGACGCATTTCGCGTTGCCGAGGGCCCCGGCGACCTCGGCGTTGGGGAAGGGGCGGAACGTTCTCAGCTTCATCAAGCCGGCCGCCTTGCCCTGCTCGCGTAGGACGTCGACGACGTAGCGCGCGGTCCCGGCGGTCGAGCCCAGCGCGACCATTACGACGTCGGCGTCGTCGGCGCGGTAGCTCTCGAGCGGGCCGTAGTGGCGGCCGCTGATTTTCGCGTACTCGGCCGCGGCCTCCGCTAGCGCCGCGGGCGCGTGCTCCGTCCCCTCGATTTCTTGCCGTTTGTGTTCGAAGTAGTAATCGTGGAAGTCGAGCGGGCCCACGGTGAACGGCTTCTCGTCGAGGAGCATGGCGTAGGCGGGCTTATAAGGGCCGACGTATTCCTTCACCGCCTCGTCGGGAAGTATTTCCACGACCTCCATCGTGTGACTGATAATGAAGCCGTCGTACATGACCATCGCGGGAAGAAGTACGTCGTGATTCTCCGCGGCCTTTATCGCGATAAGCCAAAGGTCGTAAGCCTCCTGCGGGTTCTCGGCGTACATCTGCATCCAACCGGCGTCGCGAGCGCCCATCGAGTCGGAGTGGTCGCAGTGGATGTTGATGGGGCCGGAGAGGGCGCGGTTGACGACGGCCATGGTGATGGGGAGGCGGAGCGAGGCCGCGATGTAGAGCACTTCCCACATCAGCGCGAAGCCGTTGGCGGAGGTGGCCGTCATGGTGCGCGCGCCCGCGGCGGCGGCGCCGACGCAGGCGCTCATAGCCGAGTGCTCGCTCTCCGTCGTTATGAGTTCGGTGTCGACCTCGCCGTCGGCGACGAATTGGGCGAACGCCTGCATAAGCTCGGTTTGCGGCGTTATGGGGTAGGCCGCGACGACGTCCGGGTTCACCTGCTTCATGGCGTGCGCCGCGGCGTCGTTGCCGGCGAGCGGTACTTTTACGGTTTTAACGCCTGTTTTAGCCATTAGGGCCTCCTACTCCTCTTGCTCGAGGACCATCTCGATGGCTTTCTTGGGGCACTCCGCGGCGCAGATGCCGCAGCCTTTACAGTGCACGTAGTCGAAGCCGACCATCTCCTCGTCCTCGACGACGATCGACGTATCGGGGCAGAATATCCAACATATAAGGCAATTGTTGCAAGCTTCCTGGTCCAAGACCGGCTTGAAGGTCCGCCACGAGCCGGTTTCGTATTCGGCCGCGTTTCCGGCCTCCGTTATCAGGCCGCCCAAAGGGATTTCTTTCCAACCCTTCTTTTTTTCCATTTCCATCATCCTCCGGGCGTCACGCCGCGGTCCCGCGGACTTCGTCGTACGCCCTTTTTATCGCCGCGACGTTGGCGTCGACGACCTTCTGGGACTTCGCGCCGAATTTTTTCTCGAAGGTTTTGTTGACCCAAGGCAATTCCACGAGGCCGAGGACTTTGACCAGCGCGCCGATCATCGGGGAATTGGGCATATCGCGCCCCATGACCTCGAGCGATATCTTCGTCGCGTCGACGGCGAAGACCTGCTCTTTGTCCACCCCCAACGTGTCGGCCAGCTCCGCGGGTTCGCGCGCGGTATTCACGACGACCTTGCCGCCGGGTTTTAGGCCCTCGGTCACGGCGACATTTCCCAAGAGGGTGGGGTCGAGGACGACCACCACGTCCGGCCGCGTAATGAAGTTGTGGAGGGTAATGGGCCCGTCGCTAAGGCGCGTGAAGCCTTGTATGGGCGCGCCGGAACGCTCGGGGCCGTAGTCCGAAAAGCCCTGGATGAATTTCCCGCCCTCGAACGCGGCTTCGGCGAACAACATCGCCGCGGTCTTTACGCCCTGGCCGCCGCGGCCGTGCCACCGGATTTCGAGAATTTTGTCTTGCAATTCGCGTCACCTCTGTAAAATCGGGTTATTTATTCAAGTTTGTGCAATTTTTAACGAAAGGGGCGAATAGCCCGTTTCGCCATTTTGCGATGGCCATTCAACTTCGGCTATCGCGACATATTTTGGGGGGTTAATTTATACTGCTTTTTGATTAATTAAGTACAAGTAAGTATTTATAAGGCAACTTGCTAATTATAACATAAAGTCGTTTTATCGGGAGAAAATTTTTTTGCGGCGCGTAAAAATCCGCTGAGGGAAAACTCGGCCTAGCCGCGGCCGCTTTTCGCTTGATTATTTTCCGTGAAACTTTTATATTGGGGGCGCTACGAATGGAAGAGGTACGCATATGAGAACTATCGCGTTTCGGTCGTTCGTGCTCGGGGCCCTGGCGGCGTTGACGGTCGGCCCGTCCGCGTTTGCCGGCTTAGGCCAGGTGGTAGCCTCTTTCGCCGCGCCCGCGGCCAACCCCTCCGGCCTCGCCTGGGCGAAGGGCGACCTTTATTGTTTCTGCGAGACGTCGCCTTACCTCATTTGGAAAGTTAACCCGAACAACGGGAAAGTCCTCGGCTCTTTTAAGTTCGCAAAAGCGGGGGCGGATACGGTCGGCTTGGCCCACGACGGGAAATATCTTTGGGCCGGCAACGGCGCCACGGACGTCGTATACCGGCTCGAGTGGGGCGGTAGCGTGGCGGCTTCGTTCAAGGCCGGTTGGAACGTGGGTCGGGGCTTCACCTGGTCCGGCTTCCACCTGTGGGGTACGGAACGAAGTGGGGAGCCTCCGTACTCTTACTTTCAAATACGCGTCGACGGCAAGGTGTTGAAGTCGTTTACGAATTACTACGAGATATACGACCCCGCTTGGGACGGACGGTATTTATGGGTGCCGGAATACGACGATTTCGCGAAGAAGTTCCAGGTCGTCGCCGTGGACGTTTCGAACGGTACGGGGGTGGCGTCTTTTACGGCGCCCGCGGAGGAAGCGCGGGGTTCTACGTACGACGGCAGCTACTTGTGGCTCGGGACGGCGGCGGGCAACGGGCGGTTGTGGAAAGTCGACGTCCGCGGCATCGGCGTCGCGCCCGACTCGTTGGGCCGCGTCAAGGTCCTTTTTAAATAGGGGCTCGAGCCGGGAAATGAAGCCGGGCCTTGATGCCCGGCTATTTTTATTCAAAATTTTACCGCCGGCCGCTGCGGCGGGCTTATTCCTCGATTTCTTGACGGCCGGCTATGGCCTTCGCGAGCGTCACCTCGTCCGCGAAGTCGAGGTCGCCGCCGACGGGGAGGCCCCGGGCGATGCGCGTCGCTTTCACCCCCAAGGGCGAGAGCAACTTCGCGATGTAGTAGGCCGTCGTATCGCCCTCCACGTCGGGGTCCGTCGCTACGATGACTTCGACGACGCGGCCCGTTTGGACGCGCTTCACGAGTTCTCCCAGGCGCAATTGGTCCGGCCCGATGCCTTCCAACGGCGATATGACGCCCATCAGGACGTGGTAGACGCCGTTGAATTCGCCGGTGCGTTCGATGAGGGCTATGTCGGCGGGGTCCTCGACCGCGCAGATAAGTTGCCGGTTGCGCGTCTCGTCCGCGCATACGGCGCAAAGCTCGACCTCGGTCAGATTGCCGCATTCGCGACACGGCTTCACGTGTTCTTTTATTTCGTTCAAGAGGTGCGCCAAATTGGAGACGTAGTCGTCGGGGGCTTTGAGGAGGAAGTAGGTAAGGCGTTGGGCGGTCTTGCGGCCTATGCCCGGCATTTTGGTCAATTCATTTATGAGCCGTTCGATGAGTTTGCTTTGGTTCGCCATTATGCGGCCCTTGCCGGTTCGGGTTTATTTCTAATAATATTAATACACCCCTTGTGGGAAGTGAAGGGCGGCGCCCGGCCGCCCTCCGTTATCGTTTCGCAAAGCTCTTGACTACGACTCGCCGCCCGGTTCCTCGGGTTGGGACGGCTGCTCGGGTTCCGACGGGCCCTCCGGCTTCGGCGGTTCGGACGGCGGCGCGGGTTCGGAAGGTTCGGAAGGCGCGGGGGGTTTCTTTTTAGTGAGGAGGACGATGATTACGACGATGACGACGATAACTATGGCGCAGAGTATGGCCGCGATGATGAGCGCTACCCTCCCGAACGAGGCGCCCGGGTTGTCCGCATCGAGCGCGAGGCCCCGGCCTTGGTCCGCCCAACCCGCGGCGACGGCCAGCGCGACGGCCAGCGCCGCTAACGCAAAAGCTTTTAAACGCACGGTAAATCCTCCTATTATAAAGTCGGCTCCGGGCGGCGGTCGCCTCGTCGGCATAGTGACGTACGTTACTTCGCCGCGCGCCCAAGTTAATAATAAAAGATTCTAACTGGCCACGTCGTGTCTGTCAACCGCGATATCCGACCGCCGCTACTCTCGGGAAGCGGCGGTCATAACTATTACGTCTTGGTTCGAGAAGTCGTAGAGCGGCCACTCCCACGTTACGGTCCGGCCGTCCTCGCCCAGCGTCCCGTTGGTATCGACGACGCGCCCGGGCATCACCACCGCGTACGTGAACGTGTAGCCCTCGAAGAGCGAACGCGCGAGCTCTTCGCTCTCCTTCGTGTATTCTTGCCGTTCTTTTTTTCGCCCGGTCCGGATAGTTTGCGTGAACGCGAACTCGCCGTCATTTTTTTGGAACGAAAGTTCTTGTTTCTCGAAGACGCCGTGGCCGGCGAGGTTCTCGACCTTGTCGAACGCCAGCACGAGCCGCGTATGCTCGCGCCGTTCGTCTTCCTCCCCTTCGACCTTAACCCAGTTTTCCTCTACGGTGACGCCGTCGAGGCCGGCGAACGCGGGCCCCAGGCCCTGGTTAATTTCGGGCGCGTTTTGGGCGCTCGCCGTCTGGCTTTCCTCCTCGGCGACGTCGAAGTGGTCGACCCACGCGTCGACGACGACGCGTCCGGAGCCGTCGCTCTCGAAGGTAACTTGCTGTTTGTAGGAGACGCACCCGGCGACGATGGCCGCCGCGCCGCACGACGCCGCGGTAAGGATTAAACGTCGCATACGAAACCTCGCTAGAGCGGGCTTACGCTCTTTGGAGAGCTCGCGTCAGGTCGGCGATGATATCTTCCGCGTCTTCCAGGCCCGCCGATATTCTTATGAAGCCCGGCCCCATACCCGCGCCCGCAAGCCGTTCCGCCTCGTAGACTTCGTGGGTTACGCCGGGCGGGTGCTGCACGAGGGTAAGCGCGTCGCCGAAGCTGACGGCGAAGACGCAAAGCTCGAGCCCGTCGAGGAAGCGTCGGGCCGCGGCGCCGTCCGCGAGCTCGAAAGCCAATATGCCGCCGAATTGGCTCATCTGCCGCTTCGCGAGCTCGTGGCCCGGGTGCTCGGGTAAACCGGGGTAGTAAACTTTTTTCACCTTCTCGTGGCGGGCGAGGAACTCGGCTAAGGCCCGGGCGTTCGCGCAATGGCGGTCCATCCGGAGGGGCAGCGTTTTTAGGCCGCGAATGAATTGGTAAGATATGGAGGGCGCGGGCGCGACCCCGAGGTCTTTGTAGATCGTTTTTCTTATCTCGTGGAGCCCGGCCGCCGGGCCGGCCAACACGCCGCCTATTACGTCGTGGCCCGCGAAGTACTTCGTCGTCGAGTGTACGACGTACGTGGCGCCGAGCTCGAGCGGCCTTTGCAAGTAGGGCGTCGCGAAGGTGTTATCGAAGACGACCGGGACGCCGGCCTCGCGCGCGGCCCGCGACGTCCCTTCGATGTCCACGACGTTCAATAACGGGTTGGAGGGGGTTTCGAGGTAGACGAGTTTCGTCTTCGGCGTTACGGCCTCGGCGACGGCTCGCGGCGCGGGGTCGTCCAGGTACGAGACGTCGACGCCGAAGCGCGGCAGTTGTTCCGCGAAGAAAATCGCGGTGCCGCCGTAGAGCTGGCGCTGGGTAACGAGGCGGTCCCCCGCGCCCACGTGCGCCAGGACCGCGGTCGAGATCGCGGCCATGCCGGAGTTGAAAGCCAACGCGCCTTCCGCGCCCTCCAGCGCCGCGACGTCGCGTTCGAAGGCGGCCGTCGTGGGATTGGCGAAGCGGGTGTAGAAGAACCCTTCCGTTTCGCCGGCTGCGCGCGCGCGACCGGCTTCTCCCGGCGGAATGGCGAAGGACGCGGTTTGATATATGGGAACCGACAGGGCGCCCGTCTTTTCGTCGACGGGGGCCGTGCCGCGCGCCGCGCGCGTATGGAATTTGAGAGGTTTCACGCAGCGTTCGAACTTTTAGACCGGCTTGGGTTGTATTCGGTAACGCGGGATTATAGGTTTGGCGGGAGGCCGCGTCAAGGGTATTGTCTCAGGGTCGAAGTCGCCGGCTCGCCTTCGCGTAAATGCGCCAGGCGCGCCGCGGGGGTTCAAAGGCCCGGCGTTCGTCGCTGAGAGGTTTATAAATAAAACTTGGCCAGTATGCGCCCGAGCGTGAAGGGCCCGATGCACCCGGCCGCGCGGCTGCGGTCCCGCCAATTTACGACGTGCCACGTCCCGTCCGCGTCCTTTTCGAACTCGTAGTCACACATGCCGTCGTCCAATACGTAGCTTTCGTTCGCGTCGACCACGACGGCGATTTTCAGCGGGACGTTGTAGGCCGCGTAGAAGTTTTCTTTGGGGTCCGGCGACCCGACGGCGCGCCAGTTATTGTTCAACGAAATTCTCTGCGCCCGCGCGAACATATTTTGGGCCGCCCGTAAGAAGTCCGCTCGAGCCCAGGACCCGGGCATTACGTAGCCGTTGGCTCTTTGCCCCACGTCGTTGGGGTCGAAATAAAATAAAAACGGGTCGGCCAGGCATTTGTCGAGGAGGCCGGCGTCGTTGCCGTTGAACGCCAGCTCGACGTTCGCGAGCGCGTACTTCGGTTCGTCCATCCGGTAGGGCCCGGGCCCCGGGGGAGGCTCTTCCTCCTCGCCGCAACCGAACAGGGAAGCAACAGCGAAAAGGAGCGCCGCGGCCGCGGCGCCGGAACGACTTTTTAAGTTAAACATTTTCGTTGAACCTGCCTTTTCCGTCGAGCGTGGACCGGCGTCCTCCGTTTAATAATACAGCGCGAGGATTCTACCGAGCGTCGCCGGCGAGTCGGCATAACCGCCGCCCGTGTGGTCGCGCCACTTGACCATCAACCATTTGCCGTCCGCTTGTTTCGCGAACTCGAAGTCGCAATAACCCCGGTCCGCTTGGTAGCCGTTTAACTCGTCGACCATAACGAGGATGTCGAGGGGGATTTTTTCCGCGACGAAATACGTTACGCCTTCCTTCGGCTTGCCGATTTTATCGCGCGGCATGGATAGCGAAATGCGATAGGCCTTGTCGAACATATTCGAGCACGCGCCCATAAATTCCGCCTTGGACCACGATTCGGGGATACGGTATTCGCTCCCGGGCGGCTTTTGGCCGACGTCGCCGGCGTCGAAATAGAAGATGAAGTCGGCCTGAACGCAGTCGTGGAGCAAGTCCTTATCCCGTTCGTTGAACGCGTGTTCGACGTTGGCGAGGACTAGTTTCGGTTCCGTCATGGCCGGGATTTCGGGTGGCGCCTCCGGTTCGTCGCCGAACAAGCAACCGGTGCCGAGCGCGGCGAGGACGAACGTGCCCGCTGCCCCGGCCAGCAAGCCAACTTTCCGCCTCACGTTTCTAACTCCCTTCTCGTTACGGGGCCGACGTGGGAGGGTTTTTAGCGTACGATTACTGGCGCGGTTCATGGGGGCTTAGGCGTAACGACGTCGCGGGGCAGCGCGAGCTCGAGCTCCAGTCTGTGTGCCACCGCGAGCAGCCTTTCCTCGTCCCACGGCGCCGCCATCACCTGTAACGCTACGGGCAACCCCTTCTCGTCGAACCCGCACGGCATCGAGAGCGCCGGTATCCCCACGAGGTTCGCGAGGCTCGTGAAGATGTCGGCGAGGTACATAAGCTGGGGGTCGAGGTTGCGCGTGTTCAACTCGAACGCCGTGAACGGCGATACGGGCGACACGAGGAAGTCGAATTCCCCGAAGGCCGCGGCGAATTGAGCGCGCATGTGTTGGCGTATTGTTTGGGCCTTCGCGTAGTATCGGTCGCGGTACCCGACGGAGAGGACGTACGCACCCGCGGCGAGCCGCCGGCGCACCTCGCCGCCGAAGCCGCGGGCGCGCGTTTTGGCGACCATGTCGGCGGGGCCGTCGTAGTTCGCCTTCCGCGGCCCGAAGAGGACCCCCTGGTAGCGCGCGAGGTTGGAGTAAGTTTCGCCGCACGCGGTCACGAAATACGTAGGTAGGGCCCAAGCCGCGCTCGGGATGGTGGTTCGCTCGACGGCGTGGCCCATCTTCCTCAATCCCTCGAGCGCTTCCTCGGTCGCGGCCCGCACGCCCGGCGCCACGTCGTCGCCGAAGAACTCGTCTATTAGGCCGACCTTAAAGGGGCCGTGGTCGCGCTCGAGGCCGGCGACGTAATCGGGCACTTCCCGCCGGCTCGACGTCGCCTCGTACCGGTCGTGGCCCGCGATGACTTTTAGGATTAGAGCCGCGTCCTTCACGGTTCGGGCCAGCGGGCCGATCTGGTCGAAGGAGGGCGCGAAGGCTATCAGGCCGTAGCGCGAGACGCGGCCGTACGTCGGCTTAAGGCCTACGACGCCGCACATCGCCGCCGGTTGGCGAATGGAGCCGCCCGTATCCGAGCCGAGCGCGACGGGCGCGAAGCCCGCGCAAACCGCCGCGGCCGAGCCACCACTCGAGCCGCCCGGCGAACGCGTTAAGTCGTGCGGATTTCTGGCGGGAAAGAACGCGGAGTATTCGGTCGACGAGCCCATCGCGAATTCGTCGAGGTTTGTCTTGCCGACGACGTACGCGCCGGCCGCGAGCAACCGCTTGACGACGGTGGCGTTGTACGGGGGCCGGTAGTTTTCGATAACGCGCGAGGCCGCGGTAGTAGGCAACCAGTCGGTGCAGATGTTATCTTTGACCGCGACCGGCACGCCGGCCAGCGGGCCTTCTTTTTTATGGTCGTTCTCGCGTTCGTTTAAGCACAGAAAAGCGCCGACCGCGGCGTCGTAAGCGTCGACGCGGCGCCGGAACGCGTTGACAACTTCGCCCGGCGTCAGCTCGCCGCCGCGCGCCTTGGCCGCGATCTCCGTTGCCGTGAGGTTCGTTATGTCCATAAATAGGCCGCGCGCTCAGCGCCTTATTTTGGCGATGCGGCCGCGGTATGTTTTATGTATGCCCACCAAATAGAAGTAGGAACCGTCGAAGGCGGGGAGCATGCACCCTTCGGGAAGAGGGGAGGGCAGCTCTTCCCAACGTTTGGCCGCGACGTCGAAGCGGAATGATTTGAGGGCCATCCGGTCGGGCGCGCCGAGCACCTCGGCCTCGCAACCGCCCACGACGTAGACGTAACCGCCGACCGCGTACGCCGCGGCCGCGAAGCGGGGCGCCGGGAGCCGCGGCATATTTTGCCACTTAAATACCGTCAGGTCGTAGCGATAGACGGCGTTGGAGACGTACGCGGGCTTGAGCTGCTTCCCGCCGATAACGTATAGGCCGTCGCGAGCTACGGCGGCCGCGGGTTGCGCGAGCGGCACCGGGATATCGTGCAACTTTGTCCATAGGCCTTCGCCCGGGTCGTAGCGATGTAGTTGGCGGTTGTTCTGGTCGGCGGCGTTCGCGGCGTCGAAAATGCCGCCCGCGACGTATAGTTCGCCGTCGTGGAACGTCGAGGCGGCCTTGCCGCGCGGAACGGGCAGGTACGTCTCGAGCTTCAGGTCCGCGCGACCCGGCGTCCAAACGTACACCTCGCCCACGGGCGTCCCGAGTTCGGCGTAATTCAGCTGCCCCTCCGGCACGAGTTTCAAGGGCGGCGGCGTATACATTCCGCCGATTAACCAAAGGCGGTTGCCGGGCCCCGGCGCCAGGGACGCGTACGCGCGCTCGGCGAATTGGCTGGGGTAAGCCGCGACCTCGTCGAGGCCGCCCGGCGTAAGTTTGGCGAATACGACTTCGGCTCGAGGTTTCGCGGCCGCGCCGCTTCCCTTTGGTTTACGAGTCCCGACGATGTACAGCGTGCTCTTGGCGCAGGCGGCGCCCGCGGGCCAATCGATTTTGGCGTCGCCCAAGCCGGCGGCCGACCACTCCTCCCATTTTATGTCGACGTCGGCGGCCGGGGCCTCGAGGGTTTTTATAAGCGGGGGCGCTTCGCCCGTGGCCGCGGCGGTCTCGGCCGTCGGCTTTTCTTTTTCGCCGGCGGTGCAGCACGTCAACGCGAGGACAAGGGCAGGGGCCAAAAACCGGCCGGCCTTCACGGCTTATCACCCTTCTCTTCCGTCGCTAAGATCTTGGGCACCGCGACGAAGGCGTCGTGGGTGTCGGGTGCGTTCGCGAGCGCGCGGGGGAGGGGGAGGGACGGTCGCGCCAGGTCTTCGCGGAGTTCGGCCGGTTCGACGGCCGGCGGAGGGGGTCCCTCCTCTACTTCCAAAGCGGCGAGTAGCTCCACGTTGTCTAGTAGGCCGACGACTTCTTTCGCGAGCTTTTCCTCTTCCTCGCCCGGAAGCGCGAGGTAGGCCTCGCGAATCATGCGCCGGATAACTTCGATCCTTTCTTCGTACGCGCCCATAAAATTCCCCTAAATGTCCGGGTACCGACCTTGGCGGCCCCAAGGTTTGTACTCGATTACCTCGTCGGCCTCCAACGGTTTTGCAACGGCGACGTACCTTTCGCCGATTTCGCCGAGGAAGCGCGACGGTTCGTGCGGTTGCGGCACGCCCGCGACGTTGCGCGTTTCCGCGTAGGATAAATACAATAGGTCCTTGGCGCGCGTCAAGCCCACGTAGCAGAGGCGCCGTTCTTCTTCGATTTCCGCGGCGTCGGCCATCGCGTTGGCGTGGGGGAGGAGCGACTCTTCCAACCCCACGATGAAGACGGCGCCGAACTCCAGTCCCTTCGCGGTGTGGAGCGTCATGAGACAGACGCGGTCGGCGTCGGCGTCGTAGTTGTCCACGTCGCTCACGAGCGCGACGGATTCGAGGAACTCGGCGAGCGAGGCCTCCGGGTATTCTTCTTCGAATTCCGCGGCGGCGCTTATCAGCTCGCGGACGTTTTCGGCTCGAGCCTCGCCCTTCACGTCTTCCTGCTCGGCGAGCCAGGTCAGATAGCCGCTCTTCTCGACGGCCGCGGCGAGTATTTCGCTCGGCGGCCGGGCCTCGGCTTCGGCGGCGAGTTCTTTGATTAACGTAGTGAAACGGCGCAGGCCCGCGGCGGCGCGCGCCGGCAGTCGCGCGAGAACGTCTTCGGCCGCGGCGGCCTCGAACGCGGTCCTTCCCCGCCGGTTTTCGTCAATTATTTTGAGCGAAGTCGCGCCCACGCCGCGCGGCGGCACGTTGACTACGCGCGCGAAAGCGGCGCCGTCGGCGGCGTTGTGTACGAGGCGTAGGTACGCGAGGGCGTCTTTGACTTCCCGGCGTTCGTAAAAGCGCGTACCGCCCACGATTTGGAACGGGATGCCGGCCCCGGCCAGCACCTCCTCGAATAGGCGGGATTGCGCGTTCACGCGGTAGAGTATCGCGCACTCTCGGTAGTCCAGGCCGTAATTTGCGCGCGCTTCCTCGACGGCGTAGGCGACGCGGAGCGCCTCGTGTCGTTCGTCGTAACATCCGAAGGCGGCCGGTTTGTTTTCCGCCGGGCGGTCGCTCCAAAGCGCCTTGGCGTAGTGGCTTTGGGCATTGAATTTTATGAGGGCGTTGGCGGCGTCGAGGACGCCCTGGTGGGAACGGTAGTTGCGCTCGAGGGTGTAGAGGCCCGCCTCCGGGAAATCCTCGGCGAAGCGTTTGAAGTTGGCCACGTCCGCGCCGCGCCACCGGTATATCGACTGGTCCGGGTCCCCCACTACGCAGACTTGGCGGTACTTTTCGCCCAGGAGTTTTGTTAATTCGTACTGCGCCAGGTTCGTGTCCTGAAACTCGTCGACGAGGACGTGCCGGAAGCGCTCCCGCCAACGCGATAGAACCTCCGCCTCGCGCCGGAAGAGCAGAACCGTTTCCATTAGGAGGTCGCCGAAGTCGTAGGCGTTGTTCTCGCGGAGAATTTCTTGGTAGGCGGCGTAGACGTCGGCGACGGCCGCGCGGTAGCCGTCGTCGCGGGAATATTGCGCGGCCGTTATCAGTTCCCGCTTGGCGGCCTCTACGGCGGCCGCGAGCCGTTTGTAGTAGAACTGTTCGGCGGGGAGAGCCCATTTCTCGGTGATCTTTTTTATCGCGGCTTCCGAATCCGCGGCGTCGAAGATGACGAAATTTCGGTCGGCGCGGCCGGCCGCGTAGCGGGCCTCGGTGCGCAATATGCGCGCACCGGTCGCGTGGAACGTGCCGACGGTAACCGCGGGCCGATATCCGAGCGAGGCCTCGAGGCGTCGCTGCATTTCTTGAGCCGCTTTATTGGTGAAGGTTACGGCCAGGATGTTCGCGGGCGCGACCCCCCGCTCGGTGATGAGGTGTAGTATGCGTTCGGTGATGACGCGCGTTTTGCCGGAGCCGGCGCCGGCGACGACGAGCATCGGCCCGGGCGGCGCCGTAACGACGCGCTCTTGGGAAGGATTTAAGTTAATCTTGGCCAAAATGTTTGATTTCGGTATTAAAAATCGCCCTCACGGGCGCCACGTTTCGGGTTCGGCGCGTCGGCACGTGCTTAGGGCGTTTTCGTTTCGAGTATGCTGCCGAGGCCTATGTCTTGGGGGGCGCCTTCCGGCCCGAATAACAGCTCGAGAACCCTATTGTAGCGGCGGGACGCGGCGATCTTGTTCGATTGCTTCTCGGCGTTGGCGTAGATCTGTTCTTTGACTTCGGCGAGGGCGACGATGAGGTTCTTCTTGCCGAGGTTGTCGAGGGATTCGATTTCCCTGTCCAGCCGCTCCACGTCGACGCGGTCCTCCACGAATTCTATAATTTCAACTTGGGGGTACCGTTCGGCCTGCTCCGCGACGCGCTCCCCGAGCGTCTTATCTTGCTTTATCGCGTTGTAAAGGGCGTTGGGCTGGTCGAAATTATCGAGGAGGGCGTTGATGAAGAGCGCCAGCACGCCGACGTTCGTCTTGGCCGCCGGGGGCGCCGCTGGGCGCATCCTTTGGTCGGCCGAAGGCGCTATTCCCTTGAGGAATTCCCGCAGCGTCTTGGCTTCGGCTTTTTCTTCCGGCGACGGCGGCTCCGGCTTTTCGTCCGGGGAACGGACCTCCAACAGGCCGGCCTCGATGAGGTTGAAAACGATCTGCGTGGTTTTGAGTTCCGAAAAGTTCGTCTTCTTCGCGAGGGCCAAGACGCTGAGCTCGCCGTTCACGAGCGATAAGACTTTCCACTCCTGAGCTTGGAGCGTGATATTGCCGGCCTTCTCCCCCGGGCCCGCGGCGAACGTCACGACGTGGGCGGAGGTCGGGATGGCCTTGCGGAGTTTGGTCCACTCGTCGAGCCGGCGGACCGCTTCCATAATGAGGTTCTGGCAGTCGAGGTCGATCGTCTTCAGGTCCGTGGCCGCGTCGGTATCGAAGGTGAACCGGCCCTCGCGCCAGTTGAAGGTTTCGTAGACGGCCTTTTCCCCCTCCATATCGCCCACCTTGGCGTGTACGGCCTGGCCGCGCTCGAACCAGATTTGCGCCGTTTGGCCGTTTCGGGCGATGGCGAGTAGGCCGGTCCGCGAGCCCATGTTTATGAGCTGGAGGACGTCTGCGAGGGGAAAGTCTTCTAAGTTGCCGTCTAAACCCATGACTTACGCTGGAGCAACGGCGGTTTGCGACGGCGCTCCCGCCGCGGCCGCGAGTCGCCGGTATCGGCCCCGCGTTTTGGTTAACGCGCCGTTTGCCGCGATAAGTGCGCGATGACGAGCTTCGAGATGGCCCGGAGAGAATCGAAGACGCCTATGCCCGTCGTCGCGATCGATTCGAAGCACGGTACCTGCTCGCGGTTGATCGCGGCCTCGAGCTGTTCTACGGGGGAGCAGTTAGGTAAGTCGCGTTTGTTATATTGTACTATATAAGGTATATTTTCAAGGCGGTAGCCCTGCAGCTGGAGGTTCTTTTTCATGTTCTCGAACGACTCGATGTTCTCGTCGAAGCGGTTGCGTTGGGAGTCCACGACGAAGACGATGCCGTCGACGCCCTTGAGGATAAGTTTCCGCGAGGCGTCGTAGTGGACTTGGCCGGGTACGGTATACAGGTGGAAGCGCGTTTTGAAACCGTTTACGGTCCCCAGCTCGAGGGGGAGGAAGTCGAAGAAGAGCGTCCGGTCCGTATCCGTGGCGAGCGAGACCATCTTCCCCTTGATGTCGTGGGGGAGCTTCTCGTGGATGTAGAGGAGGTTCGTCGTCTTGCCGCAAAGGCCGGGGCCGTAGTAGACGATCTTGCAGTTTATCTCGCGCGACGAATAGTTGATCAGCGACATATCCAAACCCCCGGCCGTGAACGGGAATGCTTAATCTTTAAAGAGGTTATCTATTTCACTCTCGGCGACGCTCGAGAAAGTGTCGCCCAACGGCGAGGGCGTTTCGAAAGCGCGTTCCGCGACCTTTTGGAAGATGCGGTTGAATATTGCCGAAAGCTCTTCCACCGCCTTCTTGACGCGAAGGCGGACCAGGCCCAAAGTAGTTTTGTTATCGAAAACCACGACGAGAATGACCCTCTTGGCTACGACGGAGAGGTGGATCGATTCGTTCGTGCCCTGGTGGAAGAGGACCGAGAATTCCTCTTGCCCGAGGATCTTGGCGAGCTCGCTCGTCGCGGCGTAATTGCCCGCGGAAAGTGAGGCGAACGACAGCGAGTCCATGTTCTCGGTATCTCCCTGGCTCGAGATGAGCTGGCCCGAGCGGTCCACGAGTAGCGAGAATTTAGAATTGGTCTCGCGGACGAGCGTCGCCAATATTTCGTTAATGTTAGTGTAGTCTTCCTCGAAGAGGACTAACTCCATACCGGGCATAAATATCACCCCGCGTACGGCGCACTAAATTTTAACAGGCCGCCGAGGTACTCGGTAAAAGCCGCTTAAGCTTCAACTTAAAGAATACTTCTTAACTTTTTCCATTAAAATATAAAATTAGATACAAGTCAAGATTTTTTTGGCACGAAAAAGTAAGGGCCCGACGCGCGGCCTTCTAAACCCAAGGGGCGGCACTCGCCGCGTTTCCCCTTTCGCCGGCCCGCAGGTGGGCGGTTTTCTTCTCCGCCCGTTCCGCCAGGAGCGCGGCGCCTTTGTTTTTAAAAAGCCACAGCGCTCGCCGGCGGTACTTCTCCCGCTCGTCGCGGTCCGGCGTGATCGCGGCCAAGTCCAAGTAGCATTGCCCGCCGACGAGCCACAGGCCCAGTTCGCGCGCGGCGGCCGCGGCCGCGCGGAGGAACGTCGCGGCACGGCCGCGGTCGTTTTCCGTACTCAAGAGCAAACCTGCGGTTTCGTTATAGCTTGCGAAGAATACCTTCGATTCGTTAGCGCGACGCTCGAGGTCCGCTTGGCCGAGGATCTTGCGGCAAATGCTGGGCTTGCCGCGCGCCAACGCCGCCCGGGCGGCGAGGAGGGCGGCTTCGCCGTATGACAGGCCGCCGTCTCCCCGCCGGTATTCTATGGCCGCCGTATCCGCGAGCATGTACGCGTCGTCGTAGTTCTCGTCCGCGAAGTACGCGTTGCGCGCCTCCGCCAATTTGAAATCCGCGGCAGGGGTAGTCGCTTCCCCGGTCGAAATTTCTTTGGCCTTTACGAGAAATCGGCGGTAGCCGGCGAGGTCGCCGCGGTAAAGCGCGACCGCGCTAAGGCCCAGCGAAGCCCGAGCCGCGCAGCCGTCAAAACGGTCCGCTTCTGCCAAGCGCAAAGCTTCCAGATAAGTATTTTCGGAGGTCGCCAGGTCTTGCGTCAAGAGGTCGATTCCGCCTTCGACCAGAAAGGTTTCGCACAGGTTCCGGGGGTCGCCCAGGAGCTCGAATACCCGCCGGCTGTTTGCCAAGAGGTTGCGCGCGCCTGGTATCGGGCCGTACTCGAAAAATATGGGCGAAAACGTCAGCCCCGTTTCCGCGGCGGTGACGGGCTTTTTGGCCGGGTCCGTGAGGGACGTGCTTTTTTTCGCGGCTCGAGCCGCGGCCGCCACGTGGCCGGAACGGTATTTCAACTCGGCGAGTAGACGGTACGCCGCGGGCGACGGCGCCCGGTTCGTTTTGAGCGATTTCCCGAGTTGGTATACGGCTTTGGGTACGTCGCCGCGCCGGCCGAGAAGTTCCGCGGTCGATATTTCGATATCGGCGACCAGGGCGTCGTCGCCGGCGCGGACGGCGTTTTGTAAGGCTGCCAGGAACGCGTGCTCGGCCTCGTCGTAATAATCTCTAAGTAGATAGGCGCGCCCTTGAGCGTAGAGCCGCTGCGCCGAGAGATTTTCTTCGTCGGCCTCGACGTTTTCCAGGTCGCTCAAGGCCGCGGCGACCAACCCCGCTTCGCGAAAGGCTTCGGCCCGGGCATAATAAAGTTTGGGTAAGTGCGCGCGATGTTCCTCAACCTTCGGCTCGTCTTTTTTGAGTTCGTGAGCGAAAATGGTTAGCTGGTCCACCGCCTCGTGCGGCGAACCGAGCCAGCGCGCCCGCGTTGCGTTCTCCTGCGTTAGATGGTAAGCCGCGGCAGTGTTTCCCGCTTCCAGCTCGAGCGTGGCGCGCGCCGAAAGTTCCCCGCGGTAGCGTCTGGTGAGAAGGTTCGCCGCGGCTGAGGCCGCGGCGGCGCGGTCTTCCTGCGTTGGCGCGAGGGCTGCCAGGAGCGCGTTGGCGAGGTGCGGCGGTACGTACAAGGGGCCGTCGTCTTCGCCCGCCGGCGTACGGAGCAACCCGAGTTCTTTCAGCCTGGGGGGCCACGCCTCGGCTTCCGCGCTTTTTTCGCCGGGGCAATCCGCGGCTAAGGCGGATATATCGTCTTCGCGGAGCGGGAGGCCGACGGCAGCCAGGATCGCCGTGGCCTGCTGCCAAGGCTTCGCGAAGTCCCGCAGGCGTCGCCCGACGACCGCGGCCAGTTCGGGGGGGCCCTCGCTACCCAACGCCGCGAGCTTCACCTCCGGCCTCGTCAGCGACAAGAGCCAAATTTGTTTCAAAAGGTCCGGGCGACCTTTGCTTAGGGCGAAGAGAACCGCCGCCCGGTCGTCTTCTTGTTGCCCGACCGGCGTTGGCGCGAAGGCGGATGTCTCTTCCTCCGTTAAGGGGCGCGTGGTGAGCGCGACGTCGGCCGCGCGGGTTAACGAATCGTCCGGAGGGTCCGCGGTGAATATCACGGCGAGGGGGCCTTCGGCCACGTGGGCGAGGACCGAGGTGAGCAGCGCCCGCGTCGAGTGGTCGGCCAAATGCAGGTCGTCGAAGAGGAGCGCGGTCGGTTGTTCCCTCGCGGCGTAGGCGATTATACGCGTAGCCAACTCGACGACGCGGCGGTGTCGAAACGCGGGCGTCACGTCGGCGACGTACGGGTTGAGGTCGGCGGGCAGGCGCAGGACCTGCGCGAAGAGCGGGGCCCATATCTCGAGGCGCGGGTCGATTTTCTTTAACGCCTCGAGCGGCGCTACTTCCGGCTCAGCTTCCGGCGCGAGCGCGGCGAATAGTTTGCTCCATATGATGACCCACGCCGCGAACGGCTCGTAGCGGCGCCGCGCAAAGCACGTGGCGGCGAACGTGCGGAACCCGTTCTCGCGCGCGATGCGTTGAGCCGCCTCCAGCAAGGTCGTCTTGCCGGTTCCGGGGCCGCCTTTTATGAACAGCGTGCGACGCCGTTTTTCCGAGACGACGCCGGCGAGGAATGCGTCGATCGCCTCCTGGAGGTCGGCCTGAGGGACGTACGGCTCTTTGTCCGGGGGCGCCCCCCGGGCCGGGCGTCGGCGCGTTTCTTCGAGCTGGTATATTTTGACGGCGGGCTCGCCGCTCCGCGCCTGGTAGAAACCGACCGTGGCGTATTGGAAGTCGTCGGCCGTCAGCGAACAGACGTTTTCGCCCGCCAGTATGGCCCATTTGCCGGCTTTATTTCGCAGGCGTTTGGCGCGGTTCCGCGGCGAGGGCGCGCCGCCCGGGGATGGGGCGCCGCTTGCCACGGCGTCGACGCCTAATTTCAAATAGGCGCTCGAGCCAAGGTCTTTTAACAAGGTAGGTATGAGGTCGCGCGCCGCGTCGCGGAGGGCAACGGCGCACGAGGCGGCGCTCGCGGCCGCCAACCCCGAGCTCTGGGGAAACGTAATCGTCACCGCCGACGCGTCTTCGCGCGTGACCGCGCCGCCGTGCTCTTTCGCGATTTCGTCGGCAAGGGCGAGGAATTTCTCCGTCAACTCGCCCAATACGTCCGGGGGCGCGGATGACGCGCGGGCGTCGAGGCCGGCGAGCTCCGCCGCCACCGCGGCGACCTCATTTACGGCCTCGTCCGTTTTCGCGCCGCAATGAGGGCAAAACGCCGCGGCCGGCGTTACCGTTCGGCCGCAATTGGGGCACGTCGGGGGCATACGTCAGCTTTTCGCGGCGCCGCTTTCGAGGGCGACGGCCGCGGCTTTATCCGCCGCCGCTTTTTGGAACGCGGCAATTAGGCGCTCGAGCGGAACCGGGCCCAGGTCTTCGCCGCCGTGGCGCCGGAGCGCGACCGTTCCCGCTTCCCGTTCCCTTTTGCCGATCACGCCCAGGTACGGTATTTTGGCTAACTCGCCGGTCCGTATCTTCGCCGCCAGTTTACCGTCCGATTCGTCCACGTCCGCCCGGAGGCCCGCGGCGCGCAGCTTCTCCGCCAGCTCGAGCGCGTAGGGAACGGCGTCTTTATTTACGGGTATAAGGCGTAGCTGGACGGGCGCGAGCCACGGCGGGAAGACGCCGGCGTGATGTTCGAGGAGCGTGCCGAAGAAGCGCTCGAGCGAGCCGAGCATGGCGCGGTGGATCATGTAGCACTGGTGCTCGGCGCCGTCCGCGCCGACGTATTTGACGCCGAAGCGGTGCGGCAAGTTGAAGTCGAATTGTATCGTCGGCCCCTGCCACTTTCGGCCCAGCGCGTCGTAAATCTGGAAGTCTATCTTCGGGCCGTAGAAGATGGCCTCGCCCTCCATGCGCGCGTAGGGGAGCTCGAGGCGCGCGAGCGTCTCGGCGAGCGCTTCCTCCGCGCGGGCCCATTCCTCCGCGGTCCCGGCGTAATCCTGCGGCCGCTTGGGGTCGCTAGCCGACAGCTCGACGTCGTACGAGGTGAAGCCGAAGGTGTGCAGGAGGTAGCGGGCGAGGTCCACGCAACCGCACAACTCGTCCACCAACTGCTCGGGCGTGCAGAATATGTGGCCGTCGTCCTGCGTGAAGCCGCGCACGCGTAGCAGGCCGTGAAGGGTGCCGGACCGTTCCTTGCGGTACACGGTCCCGAGCTCGGCGTAGCGGATGGGCAGTTCCCGGTAGGAGTGGAGGCGCGATTTGTATATCGCGACGTGCATCGGGCAGTTCATCGGCTTGAGGACGTAAGGTATGGCGTCGACCTCGAAGGTGTACATATGGTCGAGGAAGTAGTGGAAGTGGCCCGACGTTTCGAACAGGCGCGCGCGGGCGATGTGGGGCGTCGCGACGAGCTCGTAGCCGCGCTTCACGTGTTCCTCTTTCCAGAAAATCTCGACGCGGTCGCGGACGAAGGCGCCGCCCGGGTGCCAATATACCAGCCCCGGGCCGCGGTCCTCGGCGATGGAGAAAAGCGCGAGGTCGCGTCCCAGCGTCCGGTGGTCGCGGCGCTTGGCCTCCTCGATGCGCGCGAGGTGCAGCTCGAGCTCCTCGGGTTTGCGGTAGGCGGTCCCGTAGACGCGCGTGAGCATGTCGTTGCGCTCGTCGCCGCGCCAGTAGGCGCCGGCCACCGCGGTGAGCTTGAGCGTCTTGACGTACCCGGTCGAGGGGAGGTGGGGCCCGAGGCAAAGGTCGAAGAAGTCGCCCTGGCGGTAGACGACGACCTTTTTATCCGGTATCTCGTCGACGAGCTCGAGTTTATACGGGTTGCCCGCGAACAGCTTCCGGGCCTCGCGCTTCGATACCTCGTCGCGTTCTAGGGCCAGGTCCGCGGCGGCGAGCTCGCGCATCCGTTCCTCGAGCCTGGGGAGGTCCTCGTCGCTCAGCGGCGCCGAGGGGTCGAGGTCGTAGTAGAAGCCGTCCGCGGTCGCCGGGCCGATGGCGAGCTTTACGCCCGGGTAGAGGTCCGTCAGCGCGTGCGCGAGGATGTGGGAGGCGGTGTGGCGGAAGACCGCGCGCGCCTCCTCGTCCTCGTAGCTCAGGAACGCGACCGTTTCGCCCTTCCGCGCGGGCGCCGTGAGGTCGACGAGGAGGTCGCCGCGCCGGGCGACGAGCGCGTCCTCGACCTTCGCCGCGGCGGCCACGTCGAGGAGGGTCGCCCCCGCGGCGACGCGGACCGGCCCCGAGCCTTCCACGTTTACTTCTATCTCCGCCATCGTAAGTAAGACCTTTTTTGTTTTATTTTAACAGAGTTGCCGATTTCAAGTCAACGCCAAAGGACGTTGCGCGTATTTTCGAGTTTTTAATTTTTAGGAAATCGAAAACACCAGCCAAATTAAAAACGCCCGACGTTCGGGCGCGCGAAGGTGTTTCCGGGCTGAGTCGACGGGCCAAGCCCTACGGCACGGCCTTCATCGTTTCGGGGGTGTATTTATACATTTTGCGGTCGAAGCCGGCCAACCAGACGTCGTCGCCGCCGAGGGTGAAGACGTCGTACGCGTAGCAACCCTCCGGGACGGGGACGTGGTTCCACGTTTTGCCGTCGAAGTGATAGACCGCCTGGCCGGCGGCCCAGCCGTCGTCGGGCGCCGCGAAGTGGACGCCGTTGAGGATGGGCGGGTGTTCGCGCGACCAGTCGTCCTGTTCCCACGGCTCCCACGTGTCGCGTTCGGCGACGTAGCGGAATAGGGGGTAGGCGGGTGGAATCTCGAAGCCGGTGCCGCCCCCCGCGGCCCAGCCGGTCGTCGGCGTCGGCGCGAAGACGCCGAAGCGAAATTCGACGTCGAATAAGGAGCTGACGGGGGCCCAGCGCGAGCCATCCCAGCGGCGGTAGCTCGCGCGAAGCGTTACGGCCCAGCCGTGGGTGGGCGAGGTGAAGTGTAGCCCCGTGACGTAGCCCGCGACGGGCCAGGGGGTCCAGCTCGAGCCGTCGTAGTGAAATATGCCGCCTTCGCCGCCGACCCACACGTCGTCGCGCGCGAATGCGAATACGGAGTATAAAATCGGCTCGCCGGGAGGAGGGGGGAATTCCTTCCAATCCTTGCCGTCGTAGTGGACGACGACGCCGGGGTATTTGCCAGGGATATGTTTGTAACCTACGGCCCAGCCGTCGTTCGGCGCCGAGAAATGTATGTCCCAAAACGTAGCCTTGAAAGAGGCCGTAAAATCTTTATATATAAACCAGCGGTTGCCGTCGAACTTCAGGATTGCGTGGTATGCGCACGCCCAACCGTAGTTGGCGGATATCATATAAATACCTGTAATAGGCGCGTTTTTAGGTAATTCCTTGATTTCGTATACTTTCCAGGGTAAAGGCCCGGGCCATTTTTCCTCTTCTTCGCCCGCGGGATTGTCGCAGTTAAAGATAAATATGACTATTAAAGTCAGCGGCAGGAAATAAA